>Ga0209756_1000734_pt1 | contig 32022 bp, 60 predicted proteins | sample ETNvirenome_6_85_FD_184071 | JGI IMG/M metagenome (GOLD analysis project Ga0209756, IMG submission 184071) | Marine viral communities from the Pacific Ocean - ETNP_6_85 (SPAdes) (version 3) | ecosystem: Environmental > Aquatic > Marine > Oceanic | place: Pacific Ocean | collected 2013-06-19 | reverse complement strand
GTGTTGATGGAAGACGAAGGCGTGTTCTGGGAGGAGAGCGAAGAATGAGCGATAACCGCCCAAAGACCTACAAAGGGAAGCAGGTGGAATACCGAGGCGAGATTTCTGATAGAGAACCTTTCACGGGTAAAGAAGAAGGAATCTATTATTTGATTTCCACTGGGTCTGCCTACTGCTACTATGATGGCGTTGGATCGCTTGATTTGCAGTTTATACCCAACCCACATAATCCAGAGGTGGCGGATATGAAACCCTGTTGGTATAGTGAGTTGAAGGAGAGCGAAGAATGAAACTTACATCTCAAGATATTAATGATTTGATGGGTGTCGTTGGTAATCGCATTGACGACCTCTCTGACGCTGGGCTTGCATACACTGACAACGGAGACACTGACGAGACCAAGAGGCTGTACAGCCTATACAGCAAGCTGAAGGCGTTATCCGAGGAGAGCGAAGAAGCCAGCGAGCGGTTTATAGAAGCTCACAAAGAAGCACTCAAGAGGCTCGCAGGGGAAGAAGAAATAGAAAACGATTGGGATGTGACGCCCTACGGAGAACAGAAATGATGTGGGAGATTTGGCAGGCCAACAACCACTATATCCAAGGCAAGCGGTTGAAACGATACAAAAGCAAAGAAACGGCCGTCAAATACGCCAAAAAGAACATCAAATACAAGAGAATGGTGAAAGGCGACAACAAAAATGAATTTTATTTAGAAGACAAAGATGGGCGTTCACTTGGAATGCTAATTTACAAGGAGAAATAATGTTTATGGGAAAATCAATATTCAAAATGTATATCAAGACGGGTTGCCCCTTTTGCGAAAAAGCAAAGGAAATCATCTTGAAGGATTTAAAGTGTGGTTTGCATCTTGTGGATGTAACGGATCAGCCGGACCTGCGAGAAATGATCACCAACAATACCGGACAAAAGACCGTTCCGGCTATTTATGTTGGGGATGAGTTTATCGGCGGTTGTGACGACTTGATTGAGGCACTCGACACACCAGAGTTTAAAGTGATGATTCTCACCGAAGAGAACAAAGCACTGAGAGAAGAAATTATGAGACTTAGGAGAAGTTTATAATGGCAAAAGCAAAAGGCTGGACCCCGAAAGAGGGTGTCGGCAAGAAGACAAAGATTGGACAGGGCAAGCGGTCAAAGTTCAAGTCTTTGGGCTCAGGGGGCACAGTTCCCAAAGGATACCGCAAGAGGTATCGGGGACAAGGCAAGTGAACCGGCCGTATTTGACGGCCTGGCTCGGTGGGGCGACGATCAGTCTGATCCCCACCTGGCTCGTCGCGCATGCGGCAGTGAAATTTCCTGCGTTAGCACCACAAGAACTTGAGATAGTGTCCGAGTTTTTCGGCAAGGGAATCGGCCCTCCGCAAATGCTCGTATTCTTTATTATTGTGGCGATTCTTCCTATACTTGAGGAATGGTTGTTTCGTGGGTTTTTGTGGAAACTAACTTTGAAGGTTACGACGCCCACTTTTACTTGGGCGGTGATATCCCTTCTGTTCGCCGCAGCCCATTGGGAGCTGTTGCACGTCCTCGGCCTCCTCCCTTTTAGTTTCTTCCTTGGTTGGTTGAGACTTAAGACAAACAAGCTTGGCCCATCTATTACGGCTCATATAGCCAATAATCTGGTTGCTTGCTTGTTAATGCTGCTATGAGGCTTGAGAGGCATGTTTACGAGAAGGATAAGATAGTTATTGGAGGGTGTTTGCCTTCTTTGCTGTATGCGTTTAAAAATAACCTTCCCGTCATTTTTGTGAATCCAGGCCCCCCTTTTCGTTACGACAAGATCGAGAAGGATTATGATTTAAGTTTTTTGGGCCTCGATCCATTTGAGACCTATTACCAGAAGCAAGTGTGGGAACGTTTGCTTTTTTTGCTTGGTTTGGCGGGGAATATGCCTCTTTCCAATAATGCCGCAGGGCTGAGGGTCATCGATAATCTCTTGACGGTAACCACGAACAACCATAGGGTTGTAAAGTTTAATTTTAACAAGCTGGTGATCTTCGATGACGAACATTTTCATGGCCTCCCGCCTATGTCTGGCGAGAAAAGAGGTAAGAACAGGGTTATTGACTGGGTGAATGTTCGGGTTGGTGCCCGACACCAGCATGACGAGATTTTTGGAAGGGGCAACTTTGTAAAGCATATCATTTTTTACCCGTCCGATCGAACGGACAACAAGACTCTAAAAGATCTGGTTGCTATCTCCTATCTCACGGACAAACAGCTACTGGGGCACGATTTCTCCGACACGATGGTAAGGTTTAAAGTCATAAAAATGATGAAATCAGTTGGTATCCGCGGGATGAAAAATGGAAGGCACCCGACCGATCCAAAAAAACACAAATACTGCTCTATTAAGGTTGAGCCGTCCGAGAGGATCATCGAACCGGACATTAAAAGGTATTATGACCCAGATGAGAGGTTTGAATTTAGATATGACACAGTATTTGATCTTTTGAAAGAGCCAAAAAAGCCTGAAAACTATTTAGGTATGCTGTGTGATATGCTATGAGCCTTCACCTCGCCGGTATCGTGCCAGTCGTCACAAAACCAATGGATTTCCAGTTGGACTGGCACGACTGCCTAATGCCCATAGCACCTAACTTTTACGCGATCGAGCGAGCGGTATTGGAATGCGCCTACGCAGGCTCTAACACCATATGGATAATCGCAAACGACGATACAACCCCTCTTGTCCGGCACAGAATCGGAGACTATATACAAGATCCAGTTTGTCTCCGGAGAAGATCGAGGTATCCGTCTCAACAACGCCGCCCTATTCCGATTTTCTATGTCCCGATGGCCACAAAACACGAAAACAAGAGAAATAGTATTTCTTGGACCACTTTGTTCGGCGCCAAGACCTCCCTTGAGATCGGAGGAAAGATAAGTAAATGGATAAACCCAGAGAGATTCTATGTTTCTTTCCCATACAGCGTCTATCCGGTCGACATTTTGAGACCATCGAGACTAAATATCTCAAAAGACATTAACTTTGCCTTGACATACGGCGACAAGTCTTTCAAAACTAACGATATGTTAGGTTTTACCTTTAATAAAGAACACTTAATAAAAATAATGGATGTCTTCCGTGAGACAGAGAATAGTTTCTTGTTGGGAGACAACCTGTCAAATGAAGAAGAATTCTTTGAGAAGAACTTTTCGCTTGACAAAACATTTGGTTGTGCTATAATGGATATAGATGAGGGGTTGAGTGTCCCGTGGTACTATCCAATCGATAGTTGGGACGCTTATTGTAAATATCTGGCATCCGAGGAGCGAACTGAGGTTCGCCACCCCGGAAAGTTAGTTATATCTTATCGAGAATGGAATCCTGTGGGGGAAGATAATGAGTGAAGAGAATATACCATTTGTAGGCTTGCACGCGCATAGTGTCGCGGGTTCTATATTTGATGCGTTGGGCTATCCGCAAGAGCACATGGACTTTGCCCATGAAAACGGCATGGACGCCCTGGCTCTCACGGACCACGGCAACATGAACGGGCTTGCCTGGCAGGTTTTGCACGCCAAGAAGATGCAAGCAGAGGGTAAGGACTTCAAACCGATTTTCGGCTGCGAAGCTTACTTTGTGCCGTCTATTACAGAATGGCGCGAAGACTATGAAAAGATCATGCAAGACAAGAAGGCCGCACGAGCCGCCAAGAAGTCAGAGACTTCCGGAGCAACGGTGGAGGATGAGGGTGCGTCCAAGAAGGCTGCTCGCAACATCCTTAACCGCCGGCGACACCTTGTCCTGTTGGTTCAGAACCAGAAGGGTCTGAATAACCTTTTCAAGCTGATTTCTGAATCCTACAAGCCCGAGAACTTTTACCGGTTCCCTCGCCTCGATTATGATCTCCTTGAGAAGTACAGCGAGGGCATCATTGCGTCCTCTGCGTGCCTTGGAGGCGTTTACGCCGGCTGCTATTGGGAGAACCGGGAGGAGGGCCCCGAAGCCGTCCTAAACGCTATGAGAGCCACTACTAAACGGATGCAGTCTATCTTTGGCGACCGGTGGTATGGTGAACTCCAGTGGAACAGCATTCCCGAGCAGCACGAACTTAACAAGTATATTATTCAAGTTTGCTTTGAGTTTGGTGTTGAAATGATCTCGACGGCAGACAGCCACTACCCGAACCCAGATGCCTGGAAGGACCGAGAACTTTATAAGCGCCTCGGTTGGCTTGGCAAGGGCCGACCGTCGTGGGCCGACGGCGGTGAACTTCCAGTTGATGTTGGTGAAATCGGGTACGAGTTGTATCCGAAGAATGGCGCCCAGATGTGGCGAGCATACGAAGAGTATTCTGCGGAGTGTGGTGTAGAGTATGACGATCAGTTGATTCGCGACTCTCTCACCACTACACACTTTATCGCGCACGAACGCATCGAGTCGTTTATGCCCGATAACACAGTTCGCTTGCCGGGCTTCGTTATTCCGCCGGGCGAGACGGCAGACTCAGCCCTCCGCAAGTTCTGCTTTGAAGGGCTGCGAGCCAAGAATTTCCACGAGGACGACGAATACATCGAGAGAATGGAGCTTGAGTTGTCGGTTATTGCCGACCGAGGGTTCTCCAAATATTTCTTGACGATGAATGAGATTGCGACGATCGCCAACGAAGTTATGCTTACCGGCCCTGGACGGGGATCGGCAGCAGGCTCACTGGTTGCGTATGCTTTGAATATTACGCAGGTTGATCCTCTCAAGTATGGACTTCAGTTTGCTCGTTTTCTTCGCGCCGACGCCACAGACTATCCAGACATTGACTACGATGTAGCCGAGCCGATGGTATTGAAGGAACTTCTGGTAGATAAGTGGGGCAGCGATGTTGTCGCCCCCATCTCCAACTGGAACACACTCCAGTTGAAGTCACTTATCAAAGACATTTCTAAACTTTATGACATTCCCTTTCAAGAGGTCAATGCCGTAACTGGAAAGATGATGTTCGAAGCTACCGTTGCTGCGAAGACGAAACACGGCATTAAGGCTGGTGTCTATATCCCGACATTTGAGGAAGTAAAGGAGTTCTCAACAACTCTCCGCGCTTTCTTGGCTAAATACCCGAATGTCGCAGTACATGTTGACGCCCTCTACGGGCAGGTTCGCTCTTGCTCCCGTCACGCTGGTGGCGTGGTGATCGCAGAAGATTTGGATAGCCATATGCCCCTTATTTCCTCCAAGGATGTTCGCCAAACACCTTGGTCGGAGGGGCAAAACGTCAGACATTTGGAGCCTATGGGCTTCATTAAGTTTGACCTTCTGGGGCTCTCTACCCTTCGTATGATTGACGGCGCGATCCGGCATGTTCTAAAGCGCTATGAAGGGAAGGAAGAACCATCGTTTAGTGATGTTATGAACTACTATAATGAAAAGTTACATCCAGACGTTATTGACTTCAACGACCAGAAGGTTTATAAAAGCGTGTTCCAAAAGGGAAGTTGGGCGGGGACGTTCCAGTTCACGGAGACCGGAGCACAAAACTTGTGTAAGCAGGTCCAGCCAACGAATCTTATTGATATCTCGGCTATCACCTCCATCTTCCGCCCCGGTCCTCTGTCGGCGAATGTTGACAAGGACTTTGTAAAGACTCGTAGAAGTCCCGGTATGGTGACTTATATGAACGAGATGCACAGAGAGGTAACGGAAGAGACGAATGGTTTCCTTATTTTCCAAGAGCAGATTGCTATGCTTGCTCACAAGCTTGGTAAGAACTTGTCTCTGGACGAAGGCAACATGCTTCGCAAGGTTTTGACGAAGAAGGGCACGGGCAAGGCAGCCAAGGTAAAGAAGGCTTTGCACGGCAAGTTTGTTGAGGGTTGTGTTGAGAAGGGGATGAAGCAGGGCGAGGCACAACGGCTCTGGGACACCTTTGAGTATTTCTCTGGCTATGGCTTCAACAAGTCGCACGCCGTGTCCTATTCTATGATTTCGTATCAGTGTGCGTGGTTGCTGACTTATTATCCCGAGTGCTGGATGGCAGCGTTCCTTGATAAGGAGCCAGAAACCCGCAAGGAGAAGGCTATTAGTATTGCCAAGCAGTTCGGTTTTGAGATCGAGCCCTTGAACATTAACACTTCCGGCCGAGTCTGGGAGATTAGTGAAGACGGCAAGAGACTCATCCAGCCCCTAACTTCTATTAAGGGACTTGGGGATGTGGCGATCGACCAGATCTTTATTGGGCGCCCATTCGACTCTATCGAGAGTTTCCTTTTCAACGAGGAGATGCGCTATTCCAAGCTGAACAAGAAGTCGCTTGATGTTCTTGTCCGTTCTGGAACTTTGACGCCCCTTATGGACCACCGCTTCACAGGGTTGAAGCACTTCTGGTCTGCTGTTGCCGTCGACCGGCCACGGAAGCCAAAGAACCTTGAGGAGAACATCGACTTGTATGCTCCCGAAGGCGACTTCACCGAGGAGGAGAAGATTCAATCCCTCGTTGACTTGACGGGCCAGTTCCCGATTCGCAGGGTTGTAACGGAAGACATTATGGAGAGGCTCGCAAGTATGTGTATCCCTCCCGTCTCTGAGTATGATCCAGAACTGCAAGTCGTTTGGCTGGTGCCACGCAAGGTCACGCCAAAGAAGACGAAGAACGGGAAGGATTACCTTGTCGTGGATGTGACCGACAGCAACTCTTCTAACATTCGTATTAGATGTTGGGGCGTAGATGTGCGAGGTGGAGATAATATTCAACTCAACAAACCCTACCTTATTCGCCCACAATATAACCTGGAGTGGGGCTTCTCAACAAGGGGTAGGGCATATAAAACTTGGAAAGTGCTTGCATAGTCAGACCAAGTGTGTTATAATATATATAGAAATTGGAGGTTAGTATGTTTGGTAACGAAACAGCTATTGTAGAAGAGATCCGCGATGAAAAGGCGGAAAAGATGATTGAGTATATCAAGAGCCTAAAGGCGATTGAGGATGCTATTGAACCCTATGCCGAGCAGAAGCGTGAGCTTCGCAAGGATTTCAAGGATCAAGGCTGGCTCACAAAGGAAGAGATTTCGATGACCGTCAAGGCTTATCGGATGATGAAGAAGGATACGGATATTGACCAGTTCGTTAGTATCTTTAACTCCCTTACCGATGCAGCCCGAGGCGGAAGTTGATTTTAGAATATTATTCGCTGCCCCACTGTAAACACAAGCCAGTGAGGGCGAATCCGTCAGATGCGGGGTTGGACCTGTGTTTCAATCCACCAGATGGTTGGCATACGGGCATCCTGCCCGGAGAAAGCAAGATTCTACCTACTGGCTTGAAGTTTGGTATCCCACACGGGTATATGTTCCAGATTATGAATCGCAGCGGAAACGCAGCCAAGAAGCAACTTATGGTTGGGGCTTGCGTTGTAGATTCTGGTTACGACGGGGAGGTTTTTGTGAACCTTCACAACACGGGCAAAGAGACACAGACTATTACTGCTGGCGACAAGATCGCACAAGGGGTTCTTATCCCCGTTGTCCACGCACGTTTTATGGAGACAGCAGAAGATAATCTTTATGGTTGGTATCCCATCACTATTAGCGACCGTGGAGACGGAGCGTTGGGGTCGACAGACAAGTGATTTATATAAAAGCAAGTTCTGGCTATAACAGCGTGTTTCTCCGGATTCCCTGCTCTGAAGACGAAGTCGTATATGATTTAGCCCACGGCAAGATATCGACCAAACCAACCAGAACATCTATCCAGGTGTCTAAGAAGGAACACGTTGAAGATGATGTGGGAAGGTATATAAACCACTCATGTAATCCGACCTGCAAGATTAGTGGTCTTTTTGTAATAGCGACGAGGGACTTGAAGAGAGATGAGGAAATAACATTTGACTACAACAAAAGTGAAGATGTAATTGCGTCTCCCTTTGAGTGTAACTGTTGTGGGAAAATGATTTTAGGAAGGAAATATGAAAAGAATAGCAGTTAGCGGAGGCTTTGACCCTATACATATTGGGCATGTTAGAATGATACAAGAAGCCTCTAAGTATGGCAACGTAGTAGTCATCGCCAACTCAGACGAGTGGCTTCTGAGAAAGAAGGGATATGTTTTTATGCCCTTTGACGAGAGGTCCGAAATACTTATGTCGATAAAGGGGGTTACGGAAGTGTACCAAGCTTATGATGATGACAACACAGTCTGCATGTCCCTCCGGGGGATAAAGCTTGATGCATTTGCTAATGGAGGCGACAGGAAAGAGGACAACACGCCAGAGATGGATGTCTGCAAGGAACTGGGGATAGAAATGCTCTGGAATGTGGGTGGTGGCAAAATACAAAGTAGTAGCACCCTCGTAGAGAGGAGGAGAGATGAATAGAAGACAACGTAGAGAAGCCGCCAAACAAGCCAAGAAGGACGGAAATCCCGAGCTATCAGAGAAGATTTCTCTGTTTGGCAAGCTTGGGGATAACTGCCTGACATGTGATAAGCCGTTTGACAAGAAGGACAAAGAGATGGTCATGTCCTGGTCTGTTGTTGTTAGGGAACAAGAAGGCGTGGTAAGATTGTACTGCCCTGATTGCTGGAGCAAGGCAGTAGAGATAATGGAGGACTTTAGGCAGAGACTTGAAGAGAGCGAAGGATGAGTGATTATGGCGTGAGAGAAAAGAAGATAATGTTTAACGACACGGACAAGAGGCATGCAGACCTAAAGATAAGGTTACAACATGACGATCTCACGCAGGCAAGTTTCTTCCGAGCAATAGTGACTGGCTATATAAACAAAGACCCAAGAATTGTCTCCTACTTATATGAGTGGAGAGAAAATAATCAAGGGCACTCTAAGAAGAAGAGATCCATTTCGGAGAAGCTACTTAAGAAAGGTGAGGAAATAAAGGAAGTATTTGGCCTCTCGGAACAAGAAGTGGAAAGTATCTTCGACCTTATAGAGGAAGAACATCCAGACTTGTAACATAAAATGGTTTTTTTGGTTTACTAACACTATTTATACATGTAAACTATTCTATAGGAGATTTACGTTATGAGCAAGAAGACTTTACTTAACGAAGGGCAGCGTCGGCGCTTTATGAAACTAGCCAATGTTGGTACCTTAAGCAATGGCTTTATTAATGAGGCGGGCATATACGAAGAGGAAGAGGACTTACCTGGAGAAGAAGACGAAGAGGGTGGACTAGATGTTCCTATGGAAGAGCCAGGAGACGACCTCGCCGCAGACGAGGAGGAGCTAGGGGGTGAGGGTGCCTCCGAAGAAGTCGAAATCACGGAAGACGATAGGGCAGCCTTAGCAGCCGCTATTCCCGTCTTGGAGAAGATCGCTGGCCCTGCTGAAGGCGGTGAAGACCTGGGCGGTGAAGACCTGGGCGGGTTGGAGGATGAACTCCCGGCGCCCGAAGAAGAGGCTGAATTCCCCGAAGAAGAAGTTCTTGATGAAGTTGAGCTTATCGACGAGAAGGATCTTGTTCAGGAAGTAACACGTAGAGTCGCCAGCCGTCTCCGTGCCGTGCTCAAGAAACGAAAGTAGAATTAAAAGAGTAGTTTACCGAGAAGCCATGCACTTGCATGGCTTTTTTCGTTGACAGGTGACCAGTTCGTGGTTACATTGTAGAAAAGAGAGGAGAAGTATGCTAGACCAGGAAGGTGGGGAAGCCGAGCCTAAGGAAGATACAAAAGGAAGTGTTTCGATGGATCCAACGAATCTGAGCGCGATTGCATTGATAGGCGACATCACGGAGGAAACGATTAATGATGTTATTTTTTCTTTGCTCCTTTTAAATCAAAAGAACGCGGATGAATATTTAACAACCATTTTATTAATGGAGAAAGAAGAAATCGAAGAGGCTGAGATAGAGAAGCTTAAGCCAAACATAGATTTTTATATTTCGACTTCCGGGGGCAGCGCTGACGAAATGTTCGGGGTGTACGATATCATGAGAATGATAAAGGACGGAGGTATAAACTCTATTTCAACGTATGGAATAGGGAAGGTCATGTCTGCTGGGGTTCTTCTGCTTGCCTCTGGCACGAAAGGGAAGAGGTATGTAGGTAAACATTGCAGAGTGATGATACACTCTGTGATAGGGGGCTACATCGGCCCCATGCACCAGCTAGAGTGTGAATTCGAAGAGGTTAAGAAAATACAGGACAATTATATCAAGGCTCTCGCAGACGAGACTAATATGACTGAAAAGTATCTTCGCAATCTTCTAAAAAAGAAGACCAACGTCTATTTAACAGCACAAGAGGCTGTCGATCTAGGTATCGCAGACGAGATTATATAAGGATAGATATTATGGAGATTACTGGAAAGGGCTGGCTTGTTATAGCGCCCTCTAGTCCCTTCTACGAATTGGCTAAGAAAGAAAACTTACCTTGCTGTACACTTTGCGCCGCATGGGTTTTAGACGTGGCCCACGATGTTTGTGGCTTGACTGTAAGTGACTACGCTAGATATAACAAGGCGTGGTGGAAGGCAGCCAATGTGTGGGACCGTGATAAGCCGTGGAGTGCCTTGGAAGCTGCGAAAGAAAAGTTAGGTGGTTCTGTAGAATATCGCGAAAAGGTAAATGGAGATGCTCCTCCACTTACTGCCGGAAGCTGGCATATAATTCAAAGGTGGGGTAGATTAGACTTGAATGAAAGTGGCCTGGAAGATGATCAAGTAGTGGGTAATTCCTACGGCCACACTTATCTGGCCTACGCTCCCGCTGGTGCAGGCGATGTAACTATAGTGCAGAGCAGTATTAAGAAGGGGTACCGGGTAAGCACTGGAGCTTGGGAAGGCGGCGCGGGTCTTGATGGATTATCAGTTGGCGTTTTGACGTTGCCGTGTTATACTGAAGATGTGGAGGGTAAGTGAAAAAGCATTATTGTTGTGATGATGAGCTAACTGCAAAGATCGTAGCAGGCGTCAATAAATTAACTGACAATGTCGCGTCTACTCTTGGACCGAGAGGAAGAAACGTTATACTAAAAAGGGCTGGATCTAATCCTATTGTCACCAAAGACGGGGTTACGGTCGCAGAGTTTGTGGAACTTGAGGATCCCTTTGAAAATGTGGGAGCACAGATTGTTAAACAGGCTTCTCGTATGACTAACGCGGAGGCTGGCGATGGTACAACAACCGCTACAGTATTAGCCAGGGCTATCTACACCGGGGCCAGGCGACAGATTGCTTCTGGGTATTCTCCAATTGAAATTAAGCGGGGTATTGACAGGGCAGTCGAGAAGGTAGTGGAGGGCCTTGAAGCAATCGCAGTACCGATATCTAGTATAGAAGATATTAGACATATTGCTAGGATTTCCGCTAATAATGATACAGAGATTGGGGACTTGATTGCGAGGGCCGTTGAATGTGTTGGCAAGGATGGCTCTATCACAGTAGAGGGTGCCCGGTCCTTGAAAACCTCCCTTGATTTAGTTGAAGGCTTCAGGTTTGATTCTGGGTATGCTTCAAGTTCGTTTATCACGGACGAACGTCGAGGCTCCGTTGTGTACGAAGACTGTTTCATTCTCGTAGCAGATGCTAAAATTGAAAAGGTGGAGGATATTCTTCCAACCCTTGAGATAGTGGCAAGAGAAGGTCGACCACTGGTCATTGTAGCTTCCGAAATAGAGGGCCAAGCCTTGGCTGCATTGATAATGAATACGATGCGTGGAACCATGAGGGTAGCTGCTGTAAAAGCTCCTCGTTATGGTGAGGAAAGAAGAAATATAATGAAGGACCTGTGCTTGTCCACGGGGTCAACCTATGTTACAAAGTCTGCTGGCTTAAAGCTCCGGGAGGTCAAGCTAGACAATCTTGGTCAGGCAAAGAAGATTGAAATAACTAAAGGTGTAACTACAATTGTCGGGGGCAAAGGGGACTATAAAGAAGTCGACAAGCGTATTGAAACTTTAAAGGTTGAACTGGAGCAGACAGAGTCTTTGCACGAATGTGAGAGGATACAAGAAAGAATTACTCGTTTAGCTTCAGGCATCGCAATAATCCGTGTTGGAGCTGCTACCGAAGTCGAGATGGTAGAGAAGAGACACCGTATCGAAGATGCCCTAGAAGCCGTCAAGGCTGCTAAGGATGAAGGAATAGTCCCCGGTGGTGGTGTCGCTTTAATCAGGGCGGTGCCAAACATAAAGAGGCCCAAGTCTCAAAGAGATGTATCGCGTGACATCGTCTGGGATGCGATGTGTGAGCCCCTGCGCCAGATGGCTAGTAATGCTGGGGCGAGCCCAGACGTGACGTTAGAAGCGGTTCGTAGGGCCAAGGGGAACAAAGGCTGGGACTTCACGACAGAAAAAATAGTTGACATGATTGAACAAGGTGTTATAGATCCCATGAAGGTGACCCGGTGTGCATTACAGAATGCTGCTTCTGTTGCCGGTGCTTTGATTACTAGCGGCTATGCCATCGTTGAGGAGGAATAATGAAGGCAAATATTACTTATTCAGTAGAGGCAGAAAGGATTCCAGAAGAAGTTGTTCGGATTACAGAAGTGGAGCTAGACAGAATTAGAAGGGAAATCGATAATACGAGTGAAGCCATGTCCGATGCCCTTGAGACCGATAATGTTTTAGAGTTGCGCCGCCGCCTAGAGGAATTTGGCAGGAGTATCGCAAGGATTAATGATAGATTCTTGGAGGCTTCACATATTCTTGCTGGTTACATAAACTATCTTAATAATGGCTCCGAGAAAGAAGAAGCTGGTGGCTCCGAAGACGACCTCTTGCCCGATGAGGTCTCTGCGAGCGAGAACGAATAGATGAAGGCGGGCGATATCGTACATGTGCCTTCTAATGTCACGCTCGTAAGGGAACTACCTTGTAACCAGCTTGTTTTAACTAAATATTTTGAAACTTGTTCCCCTAAAAAGGCTATCTTTTTAAAAGAAATTAACGATAGTTATGTTAGTGTAGAGTACGGTGAGCACACCTGGATGGTGAGACGACGAGATATAACTTTATTGGAGAATAAAAATGATTGTTAAACTAATAGAATTAAAGGCTGTCTATGGCAGGTATGAATTACAGGAGATTTACTTAAACCCAGAACATGTTGTGTCTATACGGCCTGTCAGTCTGAAGCATGACCTGGCAGAGGTCAGGCTACCTGAGGGTCTAAACCAAAACGCAGAATTTTCTAAGTTATTTATGAACTACGGGAACAATGGTACGTCGGTTATTGTAACTGGGACGCCAAGTATGGTCGAAAGAGAAATTACACATAAAGCCAAGAGCTTGTTGAAAGGATGAACATTTTTAATCCAGACCTTTCTGAATGCAGAATAACTTCAGCACTCGTTACCGTGAAACCTTGGGGCTGGGAAAAACTCTGGGCTCATGCTGATAAATATGTTGGGAAGATACTCCATATAAACCCAGGTCATCGTTTATCTCTTCAGTATCATGAGACAAAAGACGAGACGATTCACGTCCTATCAGGTATTTTGATGCTTTACGCTACAAAGTTTCAAATCGAACACACTTTAACAGCCGGCATGAGTTTGAGGATCCCTCCTGGTCATGTCCACCGATTTGAGGCTCTGCCTAATGGCGAGCCAGTTGTTTTGCTTGAGGTTAGTACACCGGAGTTAGATGATGTGGTTAGGCTAGAAGATGACTACGATAGGGTTGACGCTGCGGAGTAAGGTGGTTATACTATATCCACAGAGTGGTTGAATCCACATAGGAGAAATGATGTATGTTTTGCAATGGTTAAATGGTACGGTTTGGTCTAATAGATACTCTGGGACAAATGAGCAGTCCGCTCTAATCCAGGGGATGCAGATTTCTAAGGCCGACCCTGGCCGTAAATACAGAATTATTTTGAAAGAGGGGGGACGCCAGAGCGTTGTTCATATCTTTTAGCTTATTAGGTCAAGACTCCTCTTTCCTCTCTGTTGGACTATTTATATAGTGAACGAGAGGAAATTATCGTGATAATGAAAAAGATAATGAAAGAGTTCAGGGAGTCTATCCCCGATTATGAAGAAAAATCTCTCCGAGAAGTAGAGACGAGAGAAGGTTTTAGGAATTATAAAATTACCTTGTTTCTTAAAATAGACAAAAAAGCCAATATTGATGTTAGGCAAGTTTTTGGGAAGGTCAGGGCCATCACCGGAGTGACTACCTTGAAGCAGGAAAAAGCTATTATGGATAGAATGTCATATTGGCTTTGTGAGGTCACTATTAAATTTAACACGCAAGGAGTGCCTAACAAGAATTATATCTATGAGATTCTTGTTAGGCAAATCAATAGTGAATTAGAAATGAAGGGCATACCGGGCTGTAAAGTATACGGTATCAACTGGCAATCTTTTACGGAGATATAATGGACGACATAAAAACAGATGAGTTTTTAGAGTTCTTTGAAGAAAATAAAGATAGAGTCTGGATTTTTCTGGATACTGAAACATTAGGCTTAAACCCGCAGAAACACCAGTTAACAGAGGTGGCAGTTAAAGCACTTAAAGTAGCGGAGGGCTCTTATCAAGAAATATCTCACTATCACGAGAAAATTAAGCTTTTGTCTGTTACAAGACTTAGGCTGGGTATGCCTTTTCGTGGGAAGGGATTATCGTACCGCGATATAATGAAAATGACTAATTATGGTGAACCGATAGGGGGCCGTGACTATGTAGAAGAAAAGCAAGTGCTAACAGAGTTATTAGCGTTTATTGCTAATTTTGAAGACCCGATTATTGTGGCTCACAACGCACCTTTTGATATGAGGTATCTTAACGGAAGGTACAGTGCCTACTACCCAAATGAAAGACCCTTCGATGAGTATGAGGTGCTCGATACACTAAAGGTGATGAGGAAATATTTTACCGCTCTCATTGCCACAGAGTCAAAGAGATTTAACCATAGGTGGTTGACAGATTCAGAAAAACAACATATACTGGAAATGAGAAGAATAAGGAAGAGCCTCCAAAAGAAGAAAAAGAAGAGGATGTCTCTTAGGCTTGGCAATGTAGCTGATAGCCTGGGAATAGATTCGAGTGGTTGGCACTCAGCAAGATTTGATGTTGACACATTAATATCGACCACAGAGCATATGATAAAACTATTTATAGAGAACTCCGGTAAAAGCTTATACCCGGAAAAATATTTTTTATGATGTTGAGGGTTGTAAAAGAAATGGTCTCTAAGGTGATAGTCATTAATCGCAACAGGATACTACTGCTTAAGAGAGCAGAGAAGTATATCACAGGGAAGGCCCCATGGACCTGGGACCTCCCAGGAGGCCACCGGGAAGCGGGGGAGAGTATGAGGGAAACCGGTCGAAGAGAAGTCTTGGAGGAGACTGGTTTAGAGGTAGGGGATTTTTCTTTTGTTGGTAAAGAATCTAACAAAGGTAAATTAACTTATTTTTATAAAGTTAAGCCAAGCGATGGTAGGATAAAGTTATCTAGTGAGCACGTAGAGTATAGGTGGGTTGACAAAGGCGAGTTAACCAGCTATAGAGAAGGTCTCGGAGAGATGTATTACAGGATGATTCTCAGGGCACTCTAAATATTCTTGCGCGTTCGCCTAGTTATTCAGAGGGGTTTACTATGGAAGAACAATTAAATAAGCTAATTCAAGAAAACGATGAACTTAAAAATAAAGTTAAGAGTCTTGAGGAAGAAAATAAATGTTTATGGGATATGCTTGATGAGCTAAAGGCGTCGGAAAAATCTATTGGGGTTACTTTGAAGAAGGCTTTAACAGAACATTTAGAAGAAGAATTTTATAAATCTCTTAAGACTGTCGGAGATGCTTAAGAAAAATGAAACGTATTTATATATTTGACATCGACGGCACCATTACGCCGCCAAGGCTGCCAATGGCCGGGGAAATGGAGGAACTGTTTACTGATTTCTGCAAGGGCCACAGAGTCTTTCTGGCGACAGGTAACGACATTGAGAAAGTAGAAGAGCAGGTTCCTCCTGCTATTCGGAATCTTGTGGAGGGGATATTTACTTGCTCTGGTAACAAATTATTTCAAAATGAGAAGATTATATATGAAAATGAGTTCGATCCCCCGAGGGAACTAATTAGATTATTGGAGGATTGGTTGAAATATTCATCTTATCCGACAAAAACAGGACACCACCTGGAGGTCCGCTCTGGAATGTTGAATTTTAGTACAGTTGGAAGAAACTGTTCGCAGGCGCAGAGAGAGGATTACTATCATTGGGATGGAGAGATCGGAGAGCGTAAGATACTAAGAGAAAAGATAATCCACATGTTTCCGGTTTTAGACTGTGCGATTGGGGGGCAGATAAGTGTGGATATTTATCCTAGAGGGATGGATAAGTCCCAAGCATACAGTTGGGTCAAGGACAAAAATCTAGAGTATGGAATTGTGTTTTGCGGAGACAGGCTCCAGCCAGGAGGTAATGATTATCCGTTTTTTAGGGCGATAAGCAAAAACCATGACAGGTGCAGGCCCTTAGATTTAGCTGTTCCAGTGAATGGATGGGAAGATACAAAAAGATTTCTGCTTAATTGCGGGTAGGATCCTTAGGAGAGGGAATATGGAAAGCGAAGAAGCATTAGAGGAAACAAATAGAGTTGAAACTGATGCGGAGGAGCTTAAACCAAAGCCTCCAACAAAGTTTGCTCCCCGTGGGATCGAAACATTTACTGTCTGCCGCCAGTCAGATGAAAGCGGCATCTCAGGGACTGGTGTTGTTATCGAGGGTGTCCAATACGCAACTGGACAGGTTGTGCTACACTGGCTAACTCCAGTTCCAAGGGGCTCTATCGCGATTTTTGAGAGTCTCAGTGATTTCAAGAAAGTTCATGTCAATTCCCACCCAAGTAACAAAACAATTATTACTTGGTCTGATGGAAGGCAGGAAGAATTTTAGACTATATAGTACAGAGAGAGAGGGCTAGATATGTTTGACGACTGGGCATGGAAAAGTTATAATAGAGTTCTGGAAGAGGTTCGCAGACGACGTAGCGAACCCACCCCTTTGAAAAGATTTGGTACTGATGGGCTGCGTTTTGAAAGCTTAAAAGAAATTATAGACGATGGCATAGATTTCTCAAGCCTGGAGGCGAAAGAAGATTTATCCCCTGATATATGGGGAGGTGGCCAGCTAAAAGAAGAAGTAGCAGAGAAACTGAGGATGATCGCAGATGATTTTATTAAGTCTCTTAACATGGATATAGAAATAAAAGATGTTCTGCTTGTTGGTTCTATGGCAGGGTATAACCACTCTAAATACTCTGATGTTGATCTACATATAGTGCTAGATTTCAGTGATATAAGTTTAGACAGAGAGTTATTAAGAAAATATTTTATTCTTGCCAAGTCCAAATGGAATAAAAATCAAATGATAATTTTGTATGGGCATGATGTGGAAGTTTATGTGGAAGACGTAGGCGATCTCTTTGGCCGCAGATCGCCGCGTGTCCCATCAGCGGTCTATTCTATTATGAGAGGCGAATGGTTGAGTGAACCTAGCCGAGAGGGTTCGAATATTGATTATGAGGGCGTTGTGAAGAAAGTAGAAGAGAAGATGGGTGGAATCGACGAACTCCAGACTCTCTACGAAAACGGAGAATATGAAGAGGCTTACGATCTTGGCACAAGACTCCGAGCAAAAATGAGAAACTTTAGACAAAGCGGGCTCGACAGGGAAGGAGAATACTCCAATGAAAACCTAGCCTTCAAGGTGTTGCGTCGTTCTGGCGACCTCGAAAGGATGAATGAGTATACGAAGAAATCCTATATCAGTATGAGAGATCGAAGCTTTGGGGAAGAGGGGGAAGGTGCAGTTTACTGACGAAGAAATATTTAAACTGCTTAAGATTCAAGCTGCCACCCTAATGAAGCTCGACAAACTTGCTAAAAGGATTACGGCCGAGATAGCAGACCAGAAACATTTCTTAAAAGAAATGTTTAGAAACATGGATCAGGCCCGTGCTCATGAAGAAAAAAAAGAACTTTCGGAAACCCAAGAACTACCTAGTAACGTCTTGTCCTTCCCGGCAGGAAACAGCAAGGAGAGTTAACTAATGGATTTAGTGGCCGAAGAGCTAGAGTCGGAGCTAGAGAGGCTTAAAGAAAGACTTCGTGAAGTCAAAGAGCTAATAGAAGAATTCACACATTTGTGGGATACAGGTAGCCTATACCCCGATGGGGAGAGGCTTGTAACAGAGATTCGCGATGTCGTGGACAGCATAGACGTATAATTTTGTTTTTACCACTCTATTTATTGTAGGGGGTATATGATGTGGAGGAACAAAATTATTTTCTTTATGTTGTGAACACCAATCATCCTGATGGTTTGTTCGTTGCTGGGGATTACGGAGTAGGTTTAACTCCCATGAGTCCTGGTATCGAGGACTGCCGATACGGGACAATGTATGTAGTCCCAGCCAAGTATATTAAAAGGTATAGACCAGGGGCCGAGACTATAAAAAGAGCGGTTCTGGAATTTTATTTGGCGAGGTGATTTGTGGTATGGAAGACTTGGAGAGCTTAGAATCTTATTTAATACTTGAGTATGACACCAACGTCGTGTTTGGGAAGGATGAGCGAGACGCTTACTATTACGACGTGAACTGTATAGGCATTAGCACCAACCACACAAAAGAAATTCAGTTATTTTGCTTGCTCCATGAGGCGGGGCACCTTATACTGAGAACGAGAGACGACTTCAAGGAGAGATACCCTGATGTCCACAAGGCACCACGTACCCAGTCCAGTAGAGTGGACACTATAAAAGAAGAAATGGATGCCTGGACAGAAGGAGGGAAACTTGCTAAGAGACTTGGTATAGAAATAGACGACAAGAAGTGGAACAGGTACTGGAAGCGTCAGGTCTATAAATATGTTAAGTGGGCTGTTGATAAAGAGAGGTAATCATGGCATTAGTAGCTGAGGAGGAACCAGACGAGTGTCTGCCTTGTGGACATCCCGTAACAGACGACCCTGCGTATGATGACCCAAATCCAGGTGCCACACATTATTGTGTTAGTTGCGCTAAGGAGAGCGAAGAATGAGCAATTGGAGACCATGGTATGGCGAATTGAATGAGGACAACTGTCTGGTCTTTGGAAAATTTAAAATTTGCACAACCTGTGCCAATCCGTTACCTTCTCTGCCAGAAGAGGACAAGGAGAGCCGTTGGACTAGAGACCGGAGCTGGGAGAGTGATAAAGATATCATCTGGCACGGGTACTGCTCTAGTGAGTGCGCTAGAATAGATTCATACGGCAACTACCGTTGGTAAGGAGAGCGAAGAATGAAACTTGTAGGGAGGCTCAGAGCAGCATTCGAAGAAGCTAAGAAGCGTGACCGTTCTTTCGAGAGGGCGCTGCATTTTAGGGCTGCTATGCTTAAACTAGAAAAAGAACTGTTCGAAACACTTGCTTCCAAGGAGAACGAAGAATGAAACCAAGTGAAAGTGAAATCATGCTTTACGAGACCATGCGAACTACACCACGTAACTTTCTATTCGACCTTGGTGACGACGAGCCTTTCCGTGAGGCTACTCCAGAGGAGGTGGCTGAATCGTGGTCTGCCCATATGGGTATCATCACCGTGGGTGGCCACGAGTACTACGTGGACCCCTACTATGGGGAAGACCTGGAAGACCCTGACGGGGAAGACTGGTACGACGAGCAGCGTCGAGAGATTGCCCGCGAAGAGGGTATGCTCGGAGGTATCGACGCCTATTAGTGCTCTTAGGAGCTGGGTCATAGAAGTCGAGAGCATGCGCAACGATGGCTGGACACATTACCACTATCTTGATAAGTTGCTGAAAGTTAAGGAATACGTTGATGAGCGGCTTACCAAATACCAGAGAGAAGATAAAAAAGAATGATTTTGTTCTCATAAAGCACGTCGGCGGATGGCGCGGAATTCTGGCTCGCGGTCGGGTTTCCTTGGCGATAGTTCTTGACACGAAGGAACGAACGTCTTATGTTATATATGTTGCCGGTCCGGGCAGCGAGGTGATGCACAAACCTTTTTGGATTGATAATAAGTCTTTAATTTCTTTCGGGACATAAAATGAATGTAATTATTCTTGGAATGAAAAGCCTCTTAGATAATCATGCTTTGACAATCTACGAACGTAGCGTGATTGAGTCGATGTTGGACCAAGCGAAGAGGAAAGGTCGCCTGTCAGAGAAGCAGATTTCGTTCTATGATAGTATCGCGTCCAACTACACAGAGTTTGCCCTCGTAGAGAAAAAGGCATGGGAAGCTTCTTTTGACGAGGTCAAGAAGAAAAATCTTAGGATTATTGCCAACTATTATTCAAAGCAAGGCACGTACTTCTTAGCTTTTGCGGAGAAGGTTCTTGAAGATGAAAGTTATATTCCTCCGCGCAAATCTTACGCAAAGATGTGTGAAAATAAGTATGCTAAGAGGATTTTGGAGGCGCACTATAAGACTCCCAGGTATAGCGTAGGAGATATAGTCTACCCGGTTACGAAGTGTCCCCATCCCTATCGGCCTAAGCTACTTAGGGGAGCCGTGGTCCTTAGACCTGATGCTGAGTTGCCTATTACCGCTGCTAAGGGGGCTAAGCGCTACCTCGTACTTCCTGTGGGTGACCCTCACGGGGTTATAGTCGAAGAACGCTGGCTTAAAAGCCGGAAGGATAAGACCAACGGGGCTAAGGGAAGCAGCAAAAAAAGAATGATTTGACAGTTCCGGAAGATTTTGTTAGGTTGAGAGCATGAATTGAGAATTGGAGTCTGAAATGGCTAGATGTAGTTACTGTCGCGACTGGAACGCTGGACACAATAAAATTGGCTGCCCCCGTAGGAAGGAGGATGTGAAGCGCTATCGTGAAGCTCACGAAGCGGGCGAGCTGGATTACTATCCCAGCATCCTGTCTGCTGACGACAGGTATAGGCAGAAAAAGGCGAGGAAGTGTTCTTATTGCTACAATAGGTACTACGAGCATGAGACTGAGCACAATCGCCGTAACTGCCCTCGTCTGAAGCAAGACAGGGCAGAGATGGAGTCGTTAAATATGGAATGGCGCTTGAAGGCTATTTCACTCCTCAAAGAGATGGGGCTTGGACCTGGAGCTATTATCCGGGATGACCAATGTGGTTTGGGCGTCGTCACTGAATTCTATTGGGATAGAATGAGCCACCTTATTACCAACGGTCACCAGACTGATGCTTGTTTCTCTGTTAACTTTTTCAAGAACCCTTCATATGAAAGGACCTATAGGTGGCTTAGAGAAGAAGGCGCAAGAAATTATTGGGGGGCGTGGAAGGGACCAGACGAAGTTATAGTGCGCGCTTCAGAACGAACCATAAACGCGAATATCCCCAGTGGGTGGGCAGAAGGAAAGACAGGTTTAGACTTCTTCTTTGACAGAAAATACGACAAACACTGTTGACAGATTTTTAGAGTGAGTTACATTGATTGGGCAATGACAGAGAGTGTTGCCTTCGTTAGTTAATTGTGAGCATTTGCCAGGAGCAAATAAAATGGATTTCAAGACCCTGAACGCTATTCTTCCTCATCTTCTTAGCCCGGAAAACCCGGATGCTAACTTTCCTGTCATGATTCGTGGCAGGCACGGCATAGGCAAGTCCCATCTTGTCTATCAGCTTGCTGATAAGCTGGGAATGAAGGTTGTTGAGCGCCGCATCTCCCAGATGATGGAGGGTGACCTCATGGGCCTCCCGGACACCGACGGTGAACGCACTAGTTGGAATCATCCTGACTGGTACAAGGAGTGCGCTGACGAGCCTCGCATCCTCTTCTTCGATGAGGTAGACCGTGGCGACCCGCAGGTTCGACAAGGCATCATGCAAATTGGCGATAGCCATTGTTTTAATGGTTTGGCTTTGCACCCAAGTACAATTGTTATTTCTGCCGTGAATGGCGGTAGATACGGGTCAGAGTATCAGGTTGGGGAAATGGACCCCGCTGAGTCTGACCGCTGGACGGTCTATGATGTTGAGCCGACTGTTGATGATTGGCTCGACTGGGCTAAGGACAATGTCCACCCGGTTATCCGGAGCTTTATCAACCACAATCGGGACCACCTTGAGCACAAGGACTCCTTCCAGCCTGACGAGATTTATCCTTCTCGGCGTAGCTACGAACGAGTGGACAAAGTCTTGACTCGTTCTGGACTGTATGATAGCGTTAAGCAGAACTTGGACCTCGTGTTGAGCCTGGCTACGGGTTTCATCGGTCTTGGGGCTGCTGCTGCCTTTCAGGAGTTCGCTGCCAACTATGAGTATCAGATGAGCGCAGAGGATATTGTTAACCATGGACAGTGGGGGAAGACGACGGAGTGGTCCATGAACGAGCACCTTGCTATGTCCAGAAAGATTGCGAATAGTGGTCTTCTTGAGAAGAAGCTTAATGGCGAGCAACTAGTTAATCTGGCGAATTACTTTATTACCTTGCCCTCTGAGGCTGCCGCTTCATTCTGGGTTCTCTTTTGTGGGAAGGAGGAAGATGATTTCCAGAACCCCAACATGGTAAGTTTTAACCAGACTACCGCTCGTAACGGACTGATGGTTGCGGAACATTACGCATCTATCTTGACAGGAAACGTTGTATCGGATAAGTAGTACATACAGGAGGACACAATGTCTTTTGATCTGAGTTTTCACATTCATCGTCTCTTGCGTAAAGAGCCATTTTTTGCGGTCTTCTCTCGTAAGGTCGAGAAGGCTGCGGACAGGAGTATCTCCACGGCAGCTCTCTCCTTTAACAGAGAGACCTACCGCTTTGCACTTTTGTACAACCCGGACTTCTTTGAAAGCCTTTCTGACGAGCACAAAGTGGGCGTGATTAAGCATGAGTTTTATCATCTTATCTTTAAGCACCTTACTCGCCGGCTGCCTTTCGATTATAAGAAGGAGCCAGAGAAGATGGAGATTTGGAATGTTGCGGCTGACCTAGCTATTAATAGTCACATCGCAGACGAGCTACCAGAGATAGCATGTATTCCTGGTCGAGGGAAGTTTGCCAGTTACTATGATGGATGCACAGCGGAAGCTTATTTTAAGAAGCTTCTGGAAGATAAAGAGCGCCAGCGTGGTCCCTATGAGCCCTCCTCGAACGGGCAAGAGGGTGAGGAAGAGGGACCGTCTCCTCTGGACGACCATAGCGGCTGGATGGCAGGGGAAGAGGATTCCACCGCACAGATTGCCGAGGAGAAGCTTAAAGGCATGGTTAAGGAGGCAGTAGAAAAGTCTGAGAAGTCTAGAAATTGGGGAACTGTACCTCATGCTGTACGCCGAGAGATTCAAAAATCTATTAAAGTAACTATTTCACCAGAAACAGTTCTTAGGTATTTTATTAGGACTTCTAGTAAGTCCAGCAGGGTGTCTACGGTTCGTAGGATTAACCCTCGTTACCCAAAGATCCACCCAGGACGGAAGAGGAAGAGGGTCGCCAACATCGCAATATCCGTTGACCAGTCTGGTTCTGTAGATGACGGGATGTTGCAGACATTCTTTTCTTTCTTAAATAAGTTTGCTTCGATTGCCACGTTCACTGTTGTTCCTTTCGATAGTACCGTTTGTGAGGAGGCTATCTATGTTTGGAAGAAGGGGGAGACGCGGAAGTGGGAGAGAGTGAGGTATGGAGGAACTAATTTCAATGCACCTACGGAATGGGTTAACAAGCGTAACTTTGATGGACACATCATCATTACGGACATGCAAGCTCCTAAACCAAAGGCGAGCAAATGCCAGAGGATGTGGATTACCAGCAGTAGTTGCAAGAGGTACGGGTACTTCCAGACTCGTGAGAAAGTTCTTGCCGTGGATGCTTGACCAAGAGTTCAGGACTAGTTATAAAGGGGGTGTGAGTAAATGAGTACCAAAGACGATTGCGTAATTCTATTAGATGATCCTGACGGGCTGGTCTCAACCTTAACTAAAGAAGACCTAGATGCCGTGGCCTCTATAGCCGACAGTGTTGCGGAGGCGATTGAAGCTTCTCCGTGGCCAGACTTAAGCCCAGATGCGTATTTTATATGGATGTATAGTGTAATCCCATTCGCGGAGTGTTAATTATGAAGCCTTGGACGATTGAAAAGATACGAAAAGAAAAGGCCAGAGAGAGACCCGGTGTTCCTCTCTACCTTCCGCTCACGGAAGTGAGCCCAACGGGTTCTGTATCACAGGGGGAAGAAGGGTCGAGAGGTCATACCGAAATAGATTATCGTGTTTGACAAAAGCTAAGCCACCAGTTAGATTCTAACTAGATGAGCCTGAGTGGTGGAACTGGTATACACAACAGACTTAAAATCTGTCGCCCATAGGGATTGCGGGTTCGAATCCCGCCTCAGGCACTACTTATACGAGAGAGACATGATAGATTTTTGTATTTATACTTATCGTGAAAGTGCTAACAATTCCGACAAATATATGCTTTTGGGTTCGGTAAAAGCAAAGGATAGGAAGACCGCACTAGAAGAGTGGAGAGGAGATAACCCTAGCCAAACCAGAGTTATCGAAAGCTCCAACAAATTAAAAATTGTTGCTCTTGTAGAACCGGGTGGAATATAAAAGCCACCTTAGCTCAGTGGTAGAGCAACGGTTTTGTAAACCGTAGGTCGCCAGTTCGAGCCTGGCAGGTGGCTCTTGCCCTCTTAGCGCAGCGGTAGCGCAGGAGACTGTTAATCTCTTGGTCGTTGGTTCAAATCCAGCAGAGGGCGCTTTTACTTGACAGTTGGATAGCTAGACGTTACGTTGAACAGACAAGGGAGCGGAGAATGAATATCGCCAAGAGAAAGATTATGTTCGAGATTTCTGATTCTGAGGCTTATGGGGCTCTTAATATATACCATGACGATGACGAATGGACGACCGACGCAACAGATAGTGGTGTGCAGGTTATTGTTGACCTTACAATGCAACGGTGCATACTAATGTGGGAAGAGGAAGAAGTCCCATACACGGTTCGCATTAGCGAAGATTTAGTTAGGTTGCTGGCCCGGATGTTCAAACAAGGAGGACCTCTTTGATTCCTTGACAACCGAGATGAATCGGTTAACTTGTTGATGGAGGCTGCACACAGAACCTAAGCGAGACACACTCCGGTCACTGTCTCATGTGTTTATATATGACCACCAAGCGCCTATAGGCCCATAGCTCAGGTGGTTAGAGCACAGTTCTTATAAAGCTGCGGTCCTGGGTTCAAGTCCCAGTGGGCCTACCACTTTAGAAGTATTGGAGGAAGGATGAAGGTCTACATTGTTTTTGAAAACGAGAAGCACGGAGACTCCTACGTCCGAGAGGTCTTTGGTTCCGTGGAGAAGGCAGAGGATTACATCCACAATAACCAACCAGACGACAGGTACGTTTTCTGGCTTGATTGGGTTGAATACGAGGTTCAATAACTTTAAGGGTTGTTAGCTCAATTGGCAGAGCAGGGGCCTTTTAAGCCCGAGGTTCTGGGTTCGAGTCCCAGACGACCCACTCTTTGCTCCCATCGTCTAGTCTGGTAAGGACACCGGGTTTTCATCCCGGCAACACCGGTTCAAATCCGGTTGGGAGTACTTGACAAATGTTCGTTGATAGATTATGTTACAAGAACAAGGAGGTAAGAATGGATTATGCAGAAGCGATGCTGGGAATGTTTCTGGTTGGATTTGCGGCAATGATTTTTACTTACGCTATCTAACAAAAATTAGCTAAAGCCCGCTATTTACTGTGTTCTCGCCTAGTTATTATGGGGGGAAATGATTATGGGGGGAATTAGAAGTTTAATTTTAGCTTTGGTATTGGGGTTAGGGTGTTCACCACTTAATGGAGATTATCTAAAGACCACAACAGAGCAGACAGTTGAATATATCTCAAGTGTCACATCGAGTGTGATTGAATCGAGCAGAAGATCAACAGTTAAAGTAGTTGCACACAACCTGGAAGGCAACCAAGTCGAAGGGTCAGGGGCATACTTTAAGTTTCATGGTCATCATTTAATACTTACGGCTGCACACGTTGTAGAGGGCAACTACACAGCCTTAATTGTTGCGGGAGGGGAAAGAGTAATAGCAGATGTCGTTTACTTCGACGAGGCAAGCGACATCGCTGTCCTGCGAGTAGAGGGTCTCTTTACTCGCAAACCATTAGCGTGGAGACTAAGTAATGCTACAGTTGGCGACGAAGTTCTTTACACTGGGTTCCCAAACAGTTATGATGCTCTAGTGATACAAGGAAACATCAGCGGGTTTATAGGACGTAACATTGTTATGCATTCTTACGGCTGGTACGGTTCTTCTGGCTCAGTAGTCTTGGACCGCAGAGGCAGGATAGTAGGTATTGTGTCAGCGGTTGACATTGGTTATGGGTTTTTCGGGATGCCACAGATAGTAGAAGATATCGTGATAGTGGTTCCTATTCGTAGCCTTAACGAAAGAGAGCTGTTAGATTCTCTTTCTAAACTCTAGTTAAAGCCTTGCGCCCTTAGCTCAGTTGGATAGAAGCAACCGCCTTCTAAGCGGTAGGTCAGAGGTTCAAATCCTCTAGGGCGTGCCACTTTCTATTACGGGAGCACCATGACCCGAGAAGAAATGATTGAATATCGAAGCTTAGTGAAGATGAAAGGAGTCTAAATTGTCACAACTTTCTAGGGCCGTAGATGTCCTAAAAGCCAGGCCAGGTCTAAAGCTGAATGCTAGAGAAATTGCTACTATACTGGTTGAGGAATATCCTGAGTGTTATGCAGAGAAGAGACAAAACCCTAGATTTTCTAGTGACACGGATATGCTTAGCCAAATAGCAGCAGAAATCTCAAGCCGTCGTCCGTCTTTCAGTCTAAAAGACCCAAATATTATGGTAAGACGGAAGCCATTGCCTATGCGGTTTTGGTATGAAGCTGATAGCGACGGTTGCGAAGAGCCAGGGCAAACTCCTCAGCAAGAAAAAGAAGTCAAGAAAAGCTTGACGGAACACGACCTATACCCTATACTAGGAGAGTATCTGGCATCTGACCGTTGCCTATTCTCTAAGAGGATTGACGAAAAGACTTCCTCGAATACAAGGGGGAGCGGAGCTAACCACTGGCTACATCCAGATGTTGTGTCACTTGAGGTTTTGGACAGGGAATGGCACCCCAGCCTTAAAGATGTTGTTAAGGGTAGCGGCGACAGTACCGTAAGGTTGTGGTCTTTTGAAGTTAAGAAGTTTCTTTCAAGCGGAAACGTCAGAGAAAGCTTCTTTCAAGCAGTTTCTAATTCTGCCTGGGCAAATTATGGCTACCTTGTGGCGCAAGGGTACAGCACAACAGTGGAAGAGGAATTAAGGATGCTTTGCGGGCTACACGGCATTGGTGTCATAATCCTGGATATCAAGACGCCCGCTGACAGTGAAGTTTTCATCCAAGCGAAGGAGAGAAACAAAGTGGATTGGCCGACAGTTAACAGAATAGTTATGGAGAATAAAGACTTTAAAAAATACATAGGGTATGTTGAAACATACTTGAGTGCTGGACATTTATACAATGAAGTCTGGGATAGCCACCCACCCATAAAGTAATAGCAAGCGTGGCGGAATTGGCATACGCGCCAGATTTAGGATCTGGTTCCCTATGGGAATGAGAGTTCGAGTCTCTCCGCTTGCATTAAAAATAACTTGACAGGTTTAGAGGACTAGTTATATTCTAACTGAGGAGAGAAAACATATGAGTTTTTTGAGTTCTGAGGATGGGGCGACAGCAATTGAATACGCCCTAATCGCCGCGCTTATTGCGGTTGTTATTATAGGTTCTGTGTCCCTACTTGGAACGCAGGTATCAAGTACCTTCGACACGATTGCGGGAGCACTACCGTTTGCAGATGGTGCCGGCGGTGGAGTTGGAGCATCCGGTGGAGGTGGAGACTTTACCTCTGGAGGTGGTGGTTCTGGTGGTTCTGGTGGGGCTGGAGGATTCTTCTAGTCTCGATAGAAAAAAAGAATTTGACAGTATTGATGAACGAGTTACATTGGAAATGTTGAACAACAAAAAGGAGTTGAACATGAAGTCTGAGAAGTCCAAGAACACACGTCATGCGACGTTTAACATTCGTCGGAATGATGAAGCCAAGAGGGCAGGTATTAATCGTCTTGCGATTACTACTCTGTCGGATAACTGGCGCATTAGTGACACCACGATTAACATGACCCTGCGTGATGCACGGGCTCTGCGTGATTTTCTGAATAAGAATCTTGACTGATTGAGTTTAATGAGATAAAAGGAGTCTACTATGGCTACTATTGAGAATGTTTCTGCTACGAATATGCGTGTTAACCTCACCGATATTATCGATGGGCTTAGCGTGGACACGGCTGTCGCCGTAACCAAGCATAAGAAAGTTATTGCGTATGTCCTCAGCCCTGAGACGTATAATGGTCTCATGGGTATCGAGGAGGTGGAGGAAGACGAGGCATCGCCTAGTGGCCTGGAGACCGTTATGGGCGCACTGTCTGAAGTCGAGCCCCCTGCCCACGAGCCGGGTGACCTTGATGGTATCCCCCATCGGGAAGATGACCACCCCAGTCTGGGTAGCATCCCGGTAAGTGCCGAGGTACTTATGGATATTTATGATGAGTCCAGAGAGGACGACGAGGAAGTTGAAGTAGATGCAGGCGAGCTTGCAGGCGAAACGACTCCCGGTCCTAACTACGAGCCAGACCCAGATTTGGACGGCGACTTTGATTCTTTTCTTGAGGAACTTCAGAACGAAACGCTTGACAGGTTGAAGGCAACCGGTTAAGTTGTTGACAACAGAAGCGAACAGCGCTTCATAATCTTTGAAATTGCTATAAAGACCGTGTTCTCCGGTCTATAAACCCTTGTGAGTTGTTTACTGCTCTTTGGGTGTCCATATCGGATAATAGAGAGAACCCTTGTAGGTTGGTGACTTGTTCAAGCAGGTGCCTGGGCCTACACTTGGAGGGGGGTAGGTTAAAGGGTGTGGTAACCCCGAATACTGCCCAGAGGTTAAAGGCAAGAGCCAGTGGACCACCACTGGAGTGCTGCCAATAGAAGTTGCGGACTTGTGGATTCATCGCGACAACGGTAAACACCAAACTGACTAAGGTTTCTTGGTAAGCGGAGCAGTCCGCAGAATTTAACTATCGGAGGTGGAAGCCTCTCTGGTTGTCGAGGCAACTTGACAGCCGTCCCGAAAGGGCTTATATGGATGCAGTACCAAGCTGTTGAAATGTAAGGCGTACTTGACGAGAGAGTTGCTAACTCTTGAATTAAGCGCAGAACACCTAGACCGATAGTATTGCGTGCTGTTCCGTCGTAGGAAACTACGGAGAACAGGGAGGAAGTCCGTGAACAGTTTTAAACGCTGGTGTGTATACATCCGAGAGGATGATCATGGACAGAGAGAATAGATACGCTAAAACTCTCCCCCTTTTTAATAATGTGTTTTGTAATGCCAGGTATGATGAGCCACTTTTTAACGTGGAAGGCCCGCCTAACGGCGTGAGGTTCGAGTCCTCTAATCATACTTGGACAACCGCTGGCACACCGGTTTATAGTGTGCCATTTTTTTGCTTGACAGACCGAATGATGTACGATAAGCTCCAACTACGGAGGAAACATGCATTCAAATATCTTTTCTTATCTTCCAGAAGACGACCGTGAATTTATTGAAGAATGGGTCAGAGTTCGAGTCGAGAAGGCCGTTATGGGCTATTCTCGTTTCGATAGGTTTCTGACTTTTGTTGAGCGAGGTGCGACAGGTACTAAGAACGTAGTTTCTGGCACTGCAAACTGGGTTGTGGAGACGATTAGTAAGATTGGTTTCCATATCCTTATTGCAAATGTCGCCTACTTTGGCTTGACATTCGGCGCGCAATGGTGTAATAGTAAAACCACGAAAGAGAACGAAGCGCTCACAGAGCAGATCGCAGAGACTAAGGAGTCTTCTGGGGTTTCCATAGAGGCTCTTGCCGTCGAGCGGAACGCGGCTTTAAGGAAAGTAGAAGAAAATCAAGAAGAACTTGACAATGTAAACAGACGTGTTAAGTCTAAGCAAATTGAGCTTATTAAGGCAAACAAGCGTGTTAAGTCTCAGGAAGCTGAGCTTAGTGAGGCGAACAAGCGTGTTAAGTCTCAGGAAGCTGTGCTTAATGAGGCGAACAGCTATATTAGGAAGCAGCAAGCAAAACTTGCGTGTTACAGGAGCGCGGTCGTCGGCGATCCGCCGACCGTCCAGCGCACTTGCGGATGATTTCCTTCATCTTCTTGATTATTCATAGCATCTTCAGAGCATTCGCATCCCTAATAGTTATAGGATCGATGCTATACGCTCCGGTGGGCATCTACAAAGAGTTCGTAAAGGGAGAACCCGCCAACAAGGATGCGCTCGTGATGGGATTGCTTTTTTGGCTTGTGCTTGGACCAGCGTCTTGTCACGAGATGGAGATGCGAAATTGCGAAAAGATAGAAGAGATAGAAGTCATATGTTGTGTGGATTACGAGTATAACCACGGTAAGCGGTGCATCGAGGACGACATTTGCATCAGGGAAGTTTGTGTTGATTGAAGAAACCATTTTTTATTTGACAGGCTGAATGGTGTACGATAAGTTGTTCTCACAAAGGAGAAACGATGTCCGATAATAATACTTCAAGTGGCGGTGGCCTTTCACTGGTCACCCTAGCAGGCGCAGCCCTCGCAGGCTTCAGCTCATACTCACTTGGTAATGCACCAGGCTGGATTGCTATTCACGCCGTATTTAACTGGCTTTATATTCTCTACCTCTGCGCTGGCTGTGGTGGTGGATTGCCGACAGGAATTTTCTAATTTCTTGACAGACTGAATGACATACGATAAGTTTTTTGTACGAACCGAGGAGGTTTGCGATGTCTAGTAAGGTATATCAGATTGTTACTGACCGTATTGTAGAGGCTCTGGACGCTGGCGTAGTGCCGTGGTCTAAGCCTTGGCAGGGTGGACATGCCTTGCCTTATAATATGTTCTCCATGGACCCAGAGCAGGGTCGCTTCTACCGGGGTGTTAATGTACCCCTGCTATGGATGAGTGGGTTCTCTGACCCTCGATGGATGACGTTTACCCAGGCAAATAAGAATGGCCTGAAGATTAAGAAGGGCGAGAAGTCCCACGTAGTTATCTTCTGGAAGTTCCTTGAGAAGAAAGATAAGAAAGGAGATGTGGTTGACACTATTCCTTTGCTGCGTTACTTTAGGGTCTACAATGCACAGCAGATGGAGGAGCCTCCGACCCTTGCGGACTTCCCTGTGGTTGACCCTGTGGAGAACTTTGAGAACTGCCAGGGCATGATGGATGCCTACGGCATTCCGATTGAGCACGGAGGCTCTGGGGCTTGCTACAACGCCACTACTGATAAGATTAGTGTGCCAGAGGCAGGACAGTTTAAGGACGTAGAATCCTATTGGGCTACGCTTCTGCACGAGGCTGTTCATAGCACCGGGCATGAGTCTCGTCTTGACCGTGACCTTGACACTTCCAACAAGACCAGTTATGCTTTTGAAGAGTTGGTCGCAGAGATGGGTTCTGCTTTCCTTTGTGCTCAAATGGGCATTGAGCGGGATGACCTCACCGCTAATCATGCGAGTTATATCGCAGGTTGGAAGCAGGTTTTGACTGCCGACCCTAAGGCATTCATGCGGGCTGCTAAGCTGGCTCGACAGGCTTCTGATTATGTGTTAGATTATAGTGGAGCAAGCGAGTACACTTCTGACGATGAGGAAGAGGAGGCAGCGTAATGACTTGGGCGACGGATAGAGTATTAGATTATATTGTTCTTATGTTACTAAAGAGTAGCCGGGAGGAGAGGGTAGCATCTGAGGGAACGTGGGCAAGTACGATAGATTGGGCCATGCACGAGTGGTCCAAGCGGCATCCGAATACTCGTCCCCCAGCCTACCTTTATGCTGACGCTCCTCCATCCTGTTACACCGGGATGTTGCCACCTATTTATGAGTGGCCCCTTGACAAGCCAGACACAATCCATTAAGTTGTAGACAGAACAGGAGAGAATGATGGGTGCTGATATTTTTATGACTGCTGCAAGAGGCAGCGATGCCCGTGATGCTTTTAATGCTGCGGTGCAAGAGGCACAGTACGACCATGG
>Ga0209756_1000729_pt1 | contig 32076 bp, 32 predicted proteins | sample ETNvirenome_6_85_FD_184071 | JGI IMG/M metagenome (GOLD analysis project Ga0209756, IMG submission 184071) | Marine viral communities from the Pacific Ocean - ETNP_6_85 (SPAdes) (version 3) | ecosystem: Environmental > Aquatic > Marine > Oceanic | place: Pacific Ocean | collected 2013-06-19 | reverse complement strand
TAAACGATCTAAGATGTCCATCGGAAAGAAGTTGTTAGAGGATGCAAAGAAGGCTTCATCGACTGTAGCGGGAAACTCGCGTCTAAACTTTTCTACACCTAATGTATTAATCTGGGATCTACGCCAGTAAAGCTGGCCTAATGTTAAACCAAACTGTTCCTTTAAAGCCTGTTCTTCTGAAGTGGGATTAGGAACCTGAGGCTGATGGAACTGAGATTTTTTAGTGTAGATTTTATGTTGATGCCAAGGAAAGAAACAAAGGTGCCAACCATTCTCTGGTGCTCCCATAATAAGTTGGTGGTATTTATCACCTGGTGTATTTGGCGTTGTTTCTATAATAATCTGTCCTTCCCCTACTGAAGAGACAACATTGGCAAGCAAATCACTTTGATCGTCAAAGAAAGCAAACTCAGAGATGTGGCTAGATGAAAAAGTAAAGCTTCGCGTGGCTCCGGCCTTCCCACTTGCGGTAAAGGATCTAAGTGTCGATTTAGTATCTCCAAACTGGAGGGTTCTTGCGGACGATTTGCTAAGCTTCCTTTGCAATGGTTTTGGCAATGAGAGATAGAACTCTTTGTCCATTTGGTGGAGATGGTCGGCACTGTCTCTGGTATAACTAATAATGGCGTGGCTTGTTGGCTCTCCTGACATGTATTGTTGCCAGAGGAAGTAAGCTCTGATAAGAGTTGAGCATCCAAGTTGGCGTGCTTTAAGAACGATAATACGGTTTTGCGTGAGTAATGCATCTAATAGCTCCTCTTGCTCGTCCCTTAAAACAAAAGGAACCAGTTTGTTATTTTCTTTATCGAATACTTTTAAAAACTTGAAAAAGTTTCTTGGGTTCTCAAAAGCGTTTAATAGCTCCTGAGGAACCTTCCTAATCCTGGCCGCCATCTATCACCCTGAGTATTTCGTCGAAATCACCATCTGCAGTTCCAAACTCAACCTTATACTTGTGCATCACCTGTAGTAGTTCCATAAAGGTTCTAGGTGAGGCTTTCCAATCTGTATCATCGTTGTGCTTGACTGCTAATAGCATAATGCTTTTCACGATCTGCTCAAAGTCACCACCTTCTACAGCCTTCTTTAGCCGTGTCTTGTAGTTTCTGGAACGCAGAGCGTGCTCAGCTTTCTTCTTTAGTTTTTGATCTTGAGTGCTCATAGTGTTACCTCCTATGTATAGCACTTTATTTTTCCTTGTCATAATCACCTAGAGGTATTTTAAACTTTTCATCTAATCCATCCATGTCTATTAAACGATGACAAGTAAGTGTATTTAACATGTAATACTGAAGACGAGTTAAGACACGGCCTTCAACCACACCTTTATTCTTCTCAAACATCTTATTAACACGACACACATCAGGCCTAGTATCATAGATCTTGCATTGATTATTCTCATCTAGATTTAAACAGCGTCCGTTCTCATCAACTGGTAGCTCTTTTTGAAGAGTGCCCACATGATTACAACAAGCTCCGCAACCACTACAAAGAAACTTCATAACAAGCTTCTAAGTAGTTTCATTGCTCGCTTTTCACGCTTCCATAAGTAACTAATGTTGTAACCTAACTTATCGCCTATTTCACGCCACTTTAAGTTATGTCCGTATCGTAGCATTAGGATGTTCTGATCCAACTCTGAGATGTGTTTTAATAAGGGCCCCAGTATTTCCATAGGGTCAGGCTGTTCAATGTCTTCTCCAGCATCCTCGTCATCCCATGAATGTGTCTGATAACAACACTCATTTTGGTCAATAATCCAATCGATTGTAGTTTGCTTGTATGATTTATGGTAGCGATACCAGATCTTATCATCTTCATCTTTTAAACCAACCCACCAAGCATGTTTGTGATACATGTTCATAATCTTATCCTCCAGTCGCACGCCCTTGGGGTGCCTTTTACTGTTTGCATCTTCCATCTACCCGCCATTGGGATCTGGTTATACCTACCATCCGCCCATTTGCACCAAGCTTGTTGGTCAAAGTGGGGAATGTAAAGCCTAACCCGTGGAAGCTTATCATCAACTAACACAACTTTCGCTTCATAATGCTCTTTAAGAGCTGAGTTATAAAGATTGAAGGTTTTGTCTAAGACGCGACCTTCAAAAAACTTATCTGGGTATCTACTACCCTTCCAGTATGGAGGTTTCTCATACACCATACCACCTTTATTTCTAGACATTTATTATCTCCCTGTAAGTTAATACAGGTATAAGTATAACGAGACGCCTGTTTTTATAAACGGGGTCGTTATTTTTTTTTAACGAACCTTAACTATTGTCTTTTTTGCACGATCTTCTGTCCAAATGTTTCGTTCCTCTAATGGGCCATTTGAAGGTGGATAGAGATCTAATACCTCTCCAATTGACGGTTCGTCAATTGGGTCATCAAGCTTTCCTACTTCATTACCCCACATTGTCCAACCTTTTCGTGTATGACGACTGAATAGTTCAAGATAAGGGCCAAAGCTTCTTTTCTCAACAAGATCGTAGAACTCATCTGGTTTTTGACTATGCTTTCGCTTCTTCGCTTTAATGACTGAGGATACATTCTTATGGCCTGTTCTCACTTGGCTACCTTTACCCTTAACGCCAAAGAGACAAAGCTCGTGCTGGCCTCTGAAGTAGTATCCTAAACCAAATGAGTTCTTAACCCAAGCAATGTTCGTCTTGTATTCGAAGCCTAGTTCTTTCATTAGATCTAGAGCTTTGTCAATGTGCATGTTGATGCACCAAATGTAGCAATGTGCATTATCCTCAATGTTGTAGTTATCAAGTGTATCTTTGCAAAGAGGGATGATGTCCTTAAGCTTCATTGCGTCATAATGCTGATCCGGATTACGATTACCACCGCCAATGAACTTCCATGGCGGATCTATTACTATTGTTTTAAATGGTGTTCCTTTTTGATTTAACATTATTTTGTCCTCCAATCTGTAAAGTTAATAGGGCCAAAGTAGTTTCGACTAAGCCAGACGGCACAGTATTGAAAGCCTGTTTGAGGCCAAGGTTTCGGTGGTGTGTCCATCAAGACGATTTCTCTAATACCAAAGCCTTCTTCTTTAATAACCCTTAGACGCTTCTTTGAACTGAAGATCTGGTCAGCTTTGATTGGCCCTAGAACGATTTCATTGGCCGTGTATAGGGAACCTTCCAAGAACTGAGCGAATGTTGAATAAGGTGGATTTGTTATAATCCAATCGTGGAACTTTTCGTAATCAAAGAAATCTTTTCCTTTTCTTACTTCGCACCAATGTGTAAAAGCTGGGTGATCAATGTATCCCTGCTCAGTGCCACAGCAAGGTTCTAAGACAGAACCCCACGGCTTGAAGTGATCCACTATTCTAAAAGCAAGATCCTTCGGCGTATAGACGACATCTGAATAGTCAGCATCATCTTTCATAGCCTTCTTTTTCCAGTGTTTAAGCTTCATGTTGTTTTCCTCCTGTATGTAAGCCATTACTATTATACACTGTAAGTATCGATCAATAAACTACTTTTCAAATTAATTGCATGCAATTAATTTGAGAACTTTCACTTTATTTTGTAAATGCTGCTACAGCTGTGTATAATAATAACATGGTTCATGGCAGAACTATTCATTTAAAATAAGGAGAACTAACATGTCATACATAAAAATAGCAGACATTTTTTGGAGTGATGGAACGAATAACGAAACCCGATGGAATGATGAACAAATCGTCAAGAAGGGTAAATACTATCATGTTGAAAAGCCTGATTATGCTTCAAATCTGATAAGAATGTATCGGATCTGGTGGTCAGAGGATGCCATGTTTTTCCCTGGTTGGCAGGTTGAATACAAGTTACGGGATAAGCGAACAGTCGGAAATAGAATGCATTGGATAGCTTGTCATCGCAGAAAGCTTGAGTTTGAAACAGATTTAAAACCCATTATTCCTAAGAAAAAGAAGAAGAAGATCTATGGTCATGCTGTAATCACATGGGCTAGCCGAAGTGTTTCCGGTATTTTGGCCCGGAACAATCGATTGGTTCAGTTTCATTACAAAAAAGATGGCTGCTATTACTTCAAAACCCCACCACTAGACATAGGTTGTTGGGAATGTTGTGAGTGGAGAATGAATGCAGATCTGAAAGTTGAAATCAAAAACTTTATGCAGACATGGATTCAAGTTCAAGATCGGGATGTTAATGATTACCGTGATTGTTGGGCCAGGGTAGTATCTGCAGACATCTTTTAAAAGGGATTAGCCCTTTTTCTGGGGGTGAGTATTTTTCTCAATGGTTGCTCACTCCCAGTTTTCTTTCTCTCGTTTTCGCTTTATCTCGTTTTCGCTTTTCTGAAGGGGTGCATTTCAACGAGCAGATCTACTCGCTTTGGACGCTTGAACCTGGGGCCCCACCCCGGCCTGCTTTTAAACTCGCTTGTTAATGCTATTATAACTCATAAAATGATGATTTACAAACAAAATACTACACTTTTTCGTATCCTTTCTTTTTTCTTTTTGTGATGATGATTTGACCTGCCATACTCCCATTAGCTGGCCATTTAAAAGCCTATTACTATTCTACAATGTTTATTGGCTATTTACAAAAGATAAAACAAAAAGAAAGGTCGCCTTTTATGGCAGGTTTTTTTGTAAATCTTTAGAAAGCCATTCAACATTTTAGAGGAGGCCACTTGTAAAAATGATGTAAAAACTCGTAATACATTTGTAAATAGCCAATCAACCGGCTTATACAAAAGTCGCTTCAAAACTCGTCAAACGCTTGCGACGCGATTACACATCGACCAAAGGAAACAAAGGTCAAAGGAAAATAAGGAAGGAAAGGATGATAAGGATTTAAAAGGATTTACAAAAGGATTACATCTTTTTACATTTCTTTTTCATTTTTCTTATCTAAAAGAAAATGTTAAGCAAGTTATCCTGAAGGGTGATGAGTATAGTTTTAGAAGTAGAAGCCGGCAAAGCCGGCTTTTACAACTTTATTTTGATTTTGTTTTATTGAAAAGTTTGTTCATCCATTTCAAAATCTTCTAAATCTTCAGGATCCATTTTGCCATTAAACCTCCAATCCATTTCAGGACAAGTTGATGAAACATCTTTTTGGCAAAAAGATTTTATGGCATTACCAAAATCTTCTACACCGGCCTGATTTTTTAGATTGAAATGAGTTGAAGCACAAACATTTATTAATGCATCATTTTCAAAACTAAATAAATAATCTTTACTATCCATTAATAATCCTAAAATACAATCATTAAAGTTTATGATTTTTTGTGCATCAAAAGCTAATAACTTTTCTTCATCCCAACCATTAACACGGGAAAGGTTTAGATTTAGGTTATGTCTAATCTTTTCCTTTTGGTAAAAGTTTTGATTTATTAAATCATTTATTGATTTGGCATTTTTATAGGCAACATATTTTTTTAAATCTTCTGCATCTTCTACTTGAGAATAATGGATTTGCAAATCAAACATTAATCTATCATTAATACATTTGGCAAGGTAAAGAAAGTTTTTATTTATCTTTTTTATTTTTGCTTCCCAAATCTTCCAATCCTTTATTTCATTACACAAACTTAACACTTCAAACATTGTCATTTTATTATTTACTGGCATTTTTTTATCTCCATTTTTTTACATTTTTATTACATTTTTTGTTTTATCAATAACCTATTTATTATTAAAATAGTAATAAGTTTTGATGATTAATAATACTAAATAACCTTCATTTATACAAAACTTTTTTAAATAAATGATTATTTATTTTATTACATTTTTTTACAACTTTCCATTGTAAAAATCATTTTTTCTCCTCAACTTTTTGGAAAAAGAAAAATCGAAATCAGACGCGTATAGCCGTAGCTCCTGGGAAGGTAAGCGATCTCACGCATGGATGATTTCAACGCTTAATCCCCGGTAGTTCGGCATCTGAGGGGAGGTCATTGATTACATCGATGAGTGTCTTTCCCGCCAGTTTCTGTGCCTTTAGCCATTCTATACCTTGGTGCATTAGTTCTCTATCCTCAGCTGTGTATTTATGCGGAGTATTAAGCTTACACTCTAATGTATAGATCGCTTTTTCTATTGTATCTACGCCTGTTTGTGCTGCTTTACCTTGAGTAGGATCTTGTCTGTTATCGTAGCTTTTTCTGTGTCCTGGCATTTTTTCACCTTCATGTTATAGTCATCGCGTATGTTGCGTGCTGTGTTGAGATTATGGCATGGGATTATTAAACCTTTTGGTGTGAATACGCAATACTTCCCCCATAGCTTTGGATTTTCTATCACCACTGCGTATCCATTGTTCTGCTCATGTATCATTTCTTTTATGCCTCCCCCAAGATGGGTGTGTAATCTATGTGGCAGTCGAGTAGTTGGCCATTCACATAGAAACCTTGATTTAATCTTAGTTCTCCTACTATGCGTTGAGAGTTGTCATCAGGTGAGGTTAGCTCTAATACCGCAGTTTCTTCATCTATCAGATCGAACTGAGTTAGTATCATCATCGCTTGATTGTTGTTGTTTGTTTTATTTGTCAGCACGAAAAGATCGCCTTGTTTTAATGTTACCTTAGGTATCTGAAATAGGTTCATGGAGCCTCCCCACATTAATAGCAGATGTTTTTTTCCTGTTCGTGGTAGGTTTGTATGGTATAGACATAAAGAACCCAGCATTTACATCTGTCCAACCGCTCTTTATGTATTCAGTTTTTACCTGAAAAGAGCGGCGTCTGTTATGTCTTTTGCCCCACGCCCATGACCTATGGATCTGTCCATTGAAGAGGTAAGCAGTATCATTAAACTTATTGTAATGCACCATGATGTCGAATGGTGCTGTTAGCCAATGGCTCCATACATAATCATCATGTCTGTATTGGTATTCTTTTATCTCAATACATGCAGTGTCATAAGGTTTTTTATTCTTATTGCACCCCTCTTGAACCTTCACTTCTACTTTTAAGTGTTTATCTTCTAAGGGGTTGTATAGTAGCACATCATAATCCATCGACTGAGATGGGATAGGGTGCCAGTTTTCTGTTGTCAGGATCTCTCCTACTCTCACCTCATACGGGCGAGCTGCGCTCTGTAAGCGCTCAAATAAGTTAGTCATCAATGTCTCCGATACAGTAATAACTATACTGATCGAAGTGTATTATCTAACTTATTTTGGAGAGAAGCCTCCCCCCATTTTACTGAGGAGAGGTTAAGCTATTGACTAAAAGTTTTGTATCGGAGATTAATCGAAGCTTAGGTGACAAAGAGAGGAGGAGATGTTGTAAATGGCAGAACATACTCTTTCAACAACAAGAAGAATAATAAAAAACAACATCCCCTCCTCATCAATAAGTATAACCCTTCTCTTATAAAGATAAACCTATTATGTTTTATTTAATGTAATGTAATGTAAATGTATTCATAAACTATTCCTCTTATTTCTGTATTCATGTAAGTTGTTGATTAGTAGAACAGTTAAATAATACTCTGTAAATAGAAGATTTATAATAATCTTTTTAAATAAATAGAAGATTATAATAATAGAAATAGATTAAGAGTAACTATAATAGATTTAATCTATAGATCTATAATAATAATAAATAATAATACTATAGATAATAAACCGTAACGAACTGGCTGGCGCCGTTCTACCGGTTATAGCTCTCTCTCTCCTCCTCCCCTCAGTAGTAACTATACTTTGTAAATAGTATTTGTATTCAATGATTACATTTATTTACATTTCTTTTACATTTCATTTTTATTTAAAATAACTTATACATTTTGATCGAACCTGTTATACTTAAACTAAGATTGGTAGAACATCTTAACATAACAACAGGAAATAAAAATGGCAACAGTAAAGAACAAGCATCCCCTCAGTGCATCAGTATGGTAATGCATCAAGAGTATAAGGGAGCATTATGTGCAATGAGGCATCTAGATTGGTTGGGTGGAGACAACTATCAATACATCATTCTGATTGGAATGATAATAGATGTAGATCCTCAATGGCCTTACAAACTTCAGGTATTATTGAACAACGGAAAGCTAATGTATGTAGATAGGGTAGAGCTACAACTGGTTTGGTTTAATGATGATACACAGAATAACCCAGAAGAGCTTCTAAATGATGATAGGTTAAATAACCTATTGAAACAAATAGAAGCCAATCTGAATAAACCTCGTTAAGGTATCGCTATGGCAGATTTAGGACATACACAAGGCGACTTATTACACTTAGGACAGGCATCTTCAAATACTTCTTCAAGTATTCTTAAAGCAATGTCTAACAAATCCTCTCCCAGTTCTCTTATCTCGTCTTTATCCAAACCACCTTTAGAGTATTTAACTATCTTAACGATTAGTTTCATAACATCAGGTGTGTATCTGTATAGGTGTTTCTTATCGTATTTCTTACTCATCTTTCCTCCCCCTCAAGAGTTGTGTTTTAATGTCATTCACTCCGATCTCAACGATGCTAAGCCTCGAATCCATCTTGTTAATGGCATCTCTAAACAATGCTCTATCAGCCTGCATTTCTTCAATCAGTTTATCCAGCTGTTTCTCTTGGTAGTTCAAAAACTTTTGAAACAGCCAGAGGCATGTAATGAGGCCACCAGCAGGGCCGGCAAGCCAAGATGCAAGTTCAACAAGCTCCATTACATACCTCCAGCTTTAACAAATAACTTATGCGACATACATGAAGCGAACATTATCAGCAGTAGCGGGAGCAGCACCAAATGTAATGGTGGTAGCAGAACCGTTATCACTAACAACATACTGGTCGGAACCAGAAGCTCCAGAAGCAACCTCTTCTACAAGCAAACCGTTTCTGAAAACCATGATTTGCTTTCGCCAATCAGCATCAGCAACACGATTCAGCAAAGCAAAAGCGGTAGTAGAACCATTGGTAGTAACTGTTTCTCGCTTAGGTTTAAAAGCCATAGCAGCAAAACCTACAGCAGCACCTGCGATTTGACCGGATCCAACACCATTATCAGCGATTTTAATACCACTTCCACCTACTGCAAGAGTAGCGCCATCAAGGTCGATAGCGATAGAAGCTGCACCAGAACCGTTGAAGGTGAAGTCAGCGATACCATTACCATCGGTAAGGCTATCAAGGTTGGCCCCCAAGGCTTTACCTGAAATGGTGCTGTTAGCTAACTTAGCGTTTCCAATAGCACTATTAGCAATGTATAAACCACCGGAATCTACACTAATAGTTCCACCGGTTTCTGTCTTAAGTTTAACAGATACACCAGATGCGCCTTTTATCAAACCTTTATTAGCTTCAAGCTTAAGGTCAAGTTTGTTTGAAGAGAACTGAAGGCCTGGATCGGTTGCTAAATCTACACTAATAACATCAGGATCTGAACCAGTAGCAATAGCGATACCATCACCACCAGAAAAAGCGTCTGGAAGTTGTGAATCAACATAAGCTTTATTAGCTACATCGGTTGTATTTGAAGGTGTTCCAGCTTGTAGTGTTCCGGAACCAAAGTCGAATGTGCCGGTAAGGTCAATCTTACCAGCGGTGATTGCGTTGTTTTGAACCTGGTCGGTTCTAATCTGAATAGCCATAAAATAACTCCTGTTTTAATGGACATGTTTAAGTATTACGAAACTCAACTAAAGAATAACTTATTGTGGGGCAAGTGGAAGATCTTTTGGCTGAAAGATTGCAACCAAAGTATCATTGCTTGTCGGTGTAAATGACAAACTAAACTGAGAGTTTGCTGCATCTTGCGTTACTTCTTGCCCTAAGCGTTGTAATAATCCATTAAAGAAGATGTATAAGGCGTTTGCTCTATACTCCTCACTAACAGTGAATACGGTTCTGCTCCCATTACAGGAACTAGTCAAATCTTGGTAGATTAAATCCGAACCATAATGATCCGCTGTTATTACGAACGGGCTTGGATACTGAACTCTTGGCATCTCACTCCACCCATGTCATTTCAACTTGGTCGAGTGTAAATGTCCCAGTCGATGTTTTAATCCAAATGTATAATGTATCTGTTGCATTGGCGACATAAGCGTCCGTTAGCATAGTGGTTGAATGATAACCAGTGCCATCGACATCTTGCATGTCTGCAGTAAGTGTTATAGTTGTTGGAGCTATGATCAACTGTTGTCCAGCCGCATCCCATGTTCCTTTAACTGTTATCTTCCCCCCATTGGTCAAGCCTCCAGATGCTAAGCCTCTCAAACGAAATAGCTGTAGGTTGCCTTGAAAGGAATCGCCAGGTTTATTAGGTGAAGCGAAACTTCCAGATGCTGCGTCATTGAGATTTAAAAGAACAAACTTCGAAGTGTCGAAGCTACTACCATAGGCGGTTGTTAAACCGATTTTTTTAGCAGTATGTATAAATGAGCCAAACTTTGGCATTGAGATCCTCCCTTCTATCTAACAACTTGGAGTTATTATACCTCTATAATAGCATAGATTTTTTTCCTAGTATTTCTTCTTCTTGCTAGGCTTTTTCTTCTTCTTCACTGGCCGTGGTTTTTTCTTTGCTTTCTTTTTCTTTGAAAGCTCTACAGCAGCCAGCTGTTTTAATGCACCTTTCTTTGACTTGGGTTTCTTAGATAGTGCTCTTCCTTTTTTTGTAGTGGCTTTGTAACCACCTTTAACTTTTTTAATAGCCATAACAACCTCCTAAAATAAAATCCCCTTAACCGCTGGAATACCCCAAACCAGCACACCAGTTTTCTTTAATCTTCCTCACGGAAAGTTTTCTCATACTCTTTCAACTTATACATACGCGAACGCAACACTCTGTCACGAGCTTCCCAATCTGCCGGTAATCTAACAGGCCGCTTCCTAAGAAACATGTATTCTAACGGTTCTGTTACTTCAGGCACCATCAATACCGGCTTACCATTTTCTAGGTAGGTGAAATCAGTTCCTTCAGGAACATAGCCACCGCTAATGAGCGCACCGGTTATGTCGTCATTTATTCGCTTAGCTCCAGCCACTGTTACAAGTGTCTGGTCAATAACATACCTTTGATAACCAGCAGGTGTCTTGAATCTAAACTGCCAGCCCGCATAGTTTGGAGCACCTATTGTGGTTTTACTGGGTGGTTTAACTTCAAGATCATAACGATCGACATAGGTTTCAGCGCCTTCTCCACTCCACACTGGTATTAAACCAGATAAATACATACCAGTTAGAAACTGATGCATTTGTTTTGGAGGCACACCTTTCTTATAATCAACATCCAACTCTTTGATTGTATCAAGAACAGGAACATAGAAATAATCTAACACATCTTCTATTGTAGAGTTAGCTGTAAGTTCAGGCTGACCAGTTGTCAAACCATAGGTGTAATGACCCATCTGTGCCATTGTCATTAGGCCACTCATCCAAGGATCTCTATAGTATGTATTAACGGCCCTCTGTTTGTATTTCTTGCTATCATCATCACCTTCCCCTATAAACATAGGCTCTTGCGTAGAAAGCCACATAGATTGTAATGTCGTGTCTCCCACATAGTTATAAGATCCAGTGTATTTAGCCATCGCAACATGACCTCTTGCAAAACGATTGATGTTGATTAAAGCACTAGGTTTAAACATAGCCTTAGTCATCTCAAGCATTGTCATGTATGTAAAACTGAGGTATAAAGCAGATCGCATCCAGTTCCTTCTCATAGCAGATGGTAGTTGTCCATAATCTAAGAAGGTTTCTCTTGCTAATCTTGCTGCTTCATCAAAGCCTTTTCCTTCTTGTAATGATTTAACAAACAATGTTTCTCTAAAGAAGTAATCAGTTTCAAGTGCCCAATCCATAGCATAGCTTGTTCTACCTTGCATACCAGGTGCCCATCTTTCTATACCATCAGCTAAGTTTTCTCCTGCTTGTCTCAAAATGTTGTCTGAACCGGGATGTTTGTGCTTAATACCCAACTTCGATTCTTTCATGATGTATCTTAAATCATTAAGGGCCACATCGCCTAGCTGAAGATTACTTTGTGTCGTCCCTAGGTTATACCGTAGGAAAGCATCATAAACCTCTTTATTTGTTAATGCCGTCCCAGGAAGATAATCATCTGGTGCATTCATTGCTTGTCTTTGTAATGAAGCAACTGGTCGGCCTTTTGTTCCGGCTTTTAGTTGTCTTCCCCACGAGAAGATGTTGAATGTTGATGGATTAGTAACAGCAGCTAAGATAGGTGCAGTAACAATGTTTTCCATGTGATAAGGAGCATTAGGAACATACTTACCACCAAGCTGACCACTTATCCACGATCTTCTTACATTACCTGCCAGGTCATCTATGTTTTGGAAGATCTTATTAACTAAACCGGGCTTCTTTCTTTTTAGTTGAGAGATAGAAGCACCAAACTGTTGAAGTGTTTTAGGATCGTTTAAACCTGATGCTATGTCTGATAACTGTCGTTTCATTGGTCGCGATAATGGAATAGCAACTGTTTCCAACCTTGTTTGAATGTCTGTAAGCATACGAAGGTCATCAACAACATCACCTCTTTCCATAGCTTCAATGAAACCTGTTCGAACAATAACCTCATCAAGCCTTACATTATCAAACTTTGTAACTGTTGTTCCTAAGTGTTTAGCGATCTGATCAGTATCACCTATACCTTGAGCATAACCCATTACTTTCATTTGTTGAGAAAGGAAATGTGGCTTATCGCCTAATAGCATCTTTGTAAGTTCAGTAACATTATTAGCCAATGGCGGCTGAGGGCCTTCAGGTAATACCCTTACTTCAGGAAATAATCTAGATGGAACTCTTGAAGGAGGCGGCACTGTATCTCTTGCTATAGCACCACCTGGAATACCATCCTCTAATCTAGTTACTGGATTATCAGGCCCTAATACTTCATCCCATAAACGATTGAGTGTTGCCGGAGCCATGTTATCTATTGTCTTGCCTGATACTAGCATTTCAGCTGCAATCTTTTCTGTCATCTTTAATCTAGCAGCAGGTGCTGTTGCGACCTTTAAAGGAGAATCGCCTATTACCCATCCAACCCAAGAAGCTCTTGTTTCTGTTGCATCTGGAAACATAAATCTTTGGTAGCCTGGAAACTCACCCATGTTTTCTCTTAATACTGCTGTAACTCTTTGCTTAGCTGCACTATCAGCAATAGATCCTATAAAGACACCTTCTAAATCAGGCTTCTCTAATCCTGGGACATTTCTATAAGTAACAGCCATACCATCAGCTAACCCTGGTCGCTGATCTAAAAACTCTGAAAATACTCTATTTAAAGTGTTGTAATCATAAAGGCTACTACCATTTTCATGTGCATTTAATAAAGCTAATCTTAAATCATCAACATCAGCTGGAACAGTAGAGAACTTTGGCCCAAAGAGATTTTCACCTGCTCCCATTGCCCAGTCAAGAGCACCTGAAGCTGTTAAATCCTCTGTAGTTCTGAACCTTGAGCGTTCCAAATAGTATTTCATCATTGCTAGCTGTTCTTCTGGTGCCATTGTTGGGATACGACTAACATCATCGAACTGGCTCCATACTACACCGTATGTTAATGCTTTGGCTGAATCGCCATCAGCCATCTGTTTGAGAGAACGAAAAACAATGGGAAGGGAGCGTTCCAAACGCGCCACTTCTTCAGTAGCCTGTCTTGCTACCCTTCCCATCGCTAGCCTTTCTCCTTGGCCCGCTGACGACGAAATCCATTTAGCCGGTAGCTTTCCACTTACCCATCTTTTTAGCTTAGGCACGATAAAAGCAGGTTTCAATGCTGGATTCATTAAACCAACAGCATAGTTTCCTGTTGCTTTCCCAAAATCTTTCCAAGTATTAGCAACATCTACAATAGGTTGCCTTCTATCCATTGGAACGCGTGCTCTTTTAAATGTATCTTCTTGTGTTACCTTTATTACATCTTCAGGTTTAGTAACTCTTCCTTCTCTTCCTGGCACTTTACCTTTAAGCTTACCTCGTCCTGACTTAGCTATTTTATGTGCCTCTATCTCAACCATTCTTGCTGTAATGTAGTTGCTTTCACGGGCAGTTAGCTGATTTCTGGTAACCATTGCTTTTTCGCCCATCCCCATAGTTGGAACAGCATCTTCACCAGGAAGCAAGCCTTCAAGCTTTTCGTAAATCCTTCTAAGTTCAGGATCGCCTTGGTATGTTCCAGCTTTTCTGAAGTATTCTCTTTTAGGCACATTTAAAGGTATTAAACTATCATCACCTCTGGAACCTAAACCTCTAACTGAAATACCATCTTGTCGAGCAGCCTTAATACCTCTATTTATTATTTCCATGTTGCCTTGATTAACAAAGTCAGTATGAGCAGCAACTCTATCTGTAAGCATAACATAATCTTGAGCATCATACTTTTTTAAATGTTCGTATGCTTTGTTTTGCATTCTTCCTTGCTGATCTACTGAAAAGCCTTTTGCTCTTTTACTAGAAGGTGAAGCAGGATCTGTAATCAATAGGTCATCAATCCATTTGTTTGCACGATAGCCGCCTTCTAATCCTTCTTGTATCATTGATGCTCGAGCAAGATCACCAGTCATACCTTTTTCTTTTGCTAAAGTTTCTATGCTTTCGTTTATTTCTCTACTACGATTTGAAACAGCAACTGCATCAGTTGAATCTATGTCTGTTAGTTCATCAAATAACTGACGGGATCTAGGTTCTAATCCTTCACCTAACATTTGTCTAGTTTGTGCAAACTGAGGTTGTGTTAGTTGTTCAGCGCCCTTTTGTCTATTCATAAGAACAGCAGCTCTATCAACAGCTGACATGTTATCACCAGCACGAGCACCCATTGCTTCAACATTTGTGTAAGGTAAATGTTTCCATCTTTCAAACTTTAATGCATCAGCTCCACCAGCTGCTATGTTATCCATAACTGAACCATTTGGAACAGTATTCCTTAAAGCTTGTATTCTTCTAGTTTCAGCAGCAACATCCATCATTCGAGCACCGCCTCTTACCATTGAACCACCGTATTTTAATCCTGCACTAAATGGTTTTAATAAGCTATTGTAAGGAATAAAAAACTCTGCTGCTGTTCCCATTAAAAATGCGTGATCTTGTCTATCACCTAGTTTTGTAGGATCATCTATTATCTGTATAGCAGCAAGGTCATTACCTAAACCACGAGCAGTAGCTACCTCAACAGCTAGTTCTTTTGTCCAAGCCTCTAATACACCACTACCCCACTCTACATCTGATGTAAGTTCAACTGTATCAGCATCGTATAGCTGGCCTCGAGTATTTAAAATGTCTTCTTCTTTTACACCAGTTGTAGCTTCAATACTTTCTCTCATCAGGTCAGCTGCTGGGTTTTGTATCATTCTGAAAGGTAAGTTAATGTCTCTTACTAGTGCCATTCCAGTCGATTCTACAAGAGCACCACCCCGTTTTCTTTCAGTTAATACATCACCAATAAATGGCATAACTTGTTCAGAACCAAAGAGCATTATTTCTTGTGCAACATCAATAGGTGGGAATGCTTCCATAGATGGCTTAGCTAGCCAATCCTGTGTGTATTGAGTGGGAATGTATTGCCTTAGTTCTTTTCTTGCTTCATACTCAATCCATTCTTCTTGTTGCTCTTGGCTCCAGTTTTCCTGAACTACTCTATTTAACTTTAACTGAAAGCGGAGTTGCTTCTTTCGATTATCCTCCCATTGATTAAACATTTTAACTTCAGTATTTGCTATGTTTTTAGGATCGTCAAGATTTAATCCATCATTTGCTGCTGTAGCATAAACATCCATTTGAAAATCTTTTGCATTATCAGCTCTATCAAACTGCTCTTCTTGGTATTCTTCTCTAGTTTGTAATAACTGAGGTCGTAAAGCCTCCATCATGGCCTGTGGGCCACTCATCTGTTTAACTAGTTCAGGGTTCCTTTGTAATCTACCACCTTCAACAAAGAGTGGCTCCTGTTGATAACCTCCTACCTGTATGGGCCTCATAGCGCGTGTATAAACTATTTGTCTGGCTTTATAAGTTGCTGTCTCTTTATCGCCTCTTGCAGCAGTTTGAGCAGCGTTTTCAAGTTGTGCTTCGATTCCTTTTCTTTCTTTAGGATCTGTAAGGTCATCAAACGATGTAATGTTCCAAGATTTAAAGAACTGTGTCTTATACTGGTCATGATAGTTTTCAAATACTTCTTGTTCAGTTGGATAACCTTGAGCAACATAACCAGCTTCAATCTTTTGAAAAGCCTGAACCTTTCTGTTTTCCATGTCCTGTTCTGTAGGAACACGCTCCCTTTGTGTCATGATTATTGACTGAGGATCCTCACCTCTGACTAGCATTGGTGCTTGTTCTGTTTTCCCTTGCGCTGTTGCTATTGTAGGTGTAATGTTCCTAGATCTACCAGATCCTGCAGGAATACCGGGTTGCACTGGAGTTGAAGTGCCAAACATTTTTTGGCCACGCTTTTTAAGGTATGCATCTCTAATAACATCAGTAGGAAGAGCAGCGATTGTTCTTGCATACTCAATCTTTTCCATGTCATAGCCTTTTGCTTCAGCCATACCAATCTGGTCGGCCAGCATGATTGTTTCTATTTCTTCTTGGCTCCAGTCGGCTTGACCGGGATAGACAGCATCTCTCATTCCTCGATAGCTAATGCCCGGTATCTGTCTTCCAGCAGGATCTAACTGACCAGGTTGAACACCAACTTCTTGTAGTTCAGCTGCTTCTTTTTCCATAAGACGCTGAGCTTCTCTTCTTCTTCTTATTTCTTCTTGACGCTGCTGTTCAAGGAGATTACGAGCATCTATCTCTACTTGATTTTCTTTTAAAGCATCCTGATAATACCTTTCTGCTTGTGTTTCACCTTGCAGTTTTAAAATAGTATTAAAGGTTTCCTGTTGGACAGGTGATAATACTGTCAAATCAGGAAGCTTGTATTCTGGTTTTGGGGCGGGTTCAGCCATTATCTATACCTCTTATTTGATTTGTCCTTTCATGGGATCCCACCAACCTTTTGGGCTACCTAGCTCTATGTCGCCTAGTATGACCTTGCCCTCTTGAAGAACAAAGTTTCCGTATTCTGGGCTTACAACTTGAATAGTATTAGGTGCTATTACTGTGAAAGTAGCCACTTTTCCTGCCCAATCAGGGCCGGCGATTGTGTATGGTGTGAAATCTTTAGGTGTAATGTTTTCAGAAAGATCGTAGAACTCATCTTTCTTCGCATCTTTCTTACCAACCTTACCCTTCCCTTTCTTCGCATCTTTCTTCGCATCTTTCTTCGCATCTTTCTTCGCATCTTTTGGTGCAGGTGATTCAGGTATGTATTGAAGAAACTCATCCCATTCTTCTTCAGTTTGTGGATCTGGTTGTTCAATACCTCGTTCCATAAATAGCGATGAAGCACCACCAGCATCAATCGATTGACCAGGAAACTCATGTGCTGGAAAGATTTCTTCAACCATTTCACCTTGATAAAGCCTTGGAATCTTAGGTGGCTGAGATGTAGCTTTATTTCCTTTTAAAGCTTCCTTCCATTCTAAGAACTCTAACATTTCTTTATCATCAATGCTTACTAATGGTGCCTCACCTGTTAAATCCGGCGACTGATCGGGATGTTTCTTCTGATGCTTAGCAAGGTATTTATCCCAGTTTTGCTGTTGCTCTTGAGTTAGTGGAATACCTGCAGCTGCTGCTTCGTCTGGTGATGGGGGAGCCCAACGCCAACCAACATCTGATTGTATCTTTTTAAGTTCTTTAAGTTGTTTCTTTTCTTCTTTAGTTAAGCCAGGTTCAAAGCCCATAATCTGAGCATCGTATCTTGCTGCCCAAGGTGCTGCATCTTTTCCTACTGGATTACCTTTACTAGCACCTTCTGCTTCAGTTAATCTTAAGATGTAACCAGCAACCAGCTCTTGTTTATTTGAATCTTCAGGATACATTTCATGGATCTTCTCATGTATTTTAAATGATACTGGTTTCTTTGCAACCCTGTCTTTTAAAGCAGCGCGATAAATCTCTAATGCTGCCTTCTCTTCACTATCAAGCGACTTATAAGATTTATTCATTATTTGTTTTGCTTGGTCAAGTGTTACTCTTTCATAACCTTGTGCTAATAGCTTTTGTTCTTGAGGTAATGACCTTAAAATGTCTGCTTGTCTTCGCTTAGCCATTTGCTGTTGAGACATTGGGCTCATTGTTTCTCTATAGATTGTTTGAGCTCTTAACATCGTTTCTTCTGGAGATCTACTGGACATTTCGATGTATTCTTGCTGCTGCTTACGAAGCTTTTCTTCTTCTGTGCTAATAGGTGTAAGAACAGATTGTTTAGATGACCTTAATCTTTGACTAGGATCTTTAGCTTGTTTTCTAAGCGTTTCAAGTTGTGTCTTGTCAAGAGCCTCGCCACCATACTTTGTTATCTCGTCTGAAATCTGTTGATCTTTTTGTGCTTGCCAAGTTCTCATGTCTGATTCAGTAACACCAGTAGATTGTGCGATTGCAGCTGAGATTTTACTTCTATTAGCATCAAACTTCGTTTTAGCAGCTCCACCTTTTTGATAAGCTGCTGCTTGAAATGATGAGTAAATAGAAGCAGCAGTTGCTTTAGCACCATTGGTTCCTTTTGAATAACCACTAACTTGATTTGAGTATCTTTTAGCTGCAGCACGAACATCTGCTACACCAACCAAAGCATTACCAAACTCATTAGCTGCTTGGTTAGTTGAAGGTAGTGTTGAATCTATGTTGTATTGTTTCTCAACATTATTAACAACAGTGATTTGACGCTGCAAAGCGTTATTCTCCATTGAGTTTTCTAATCCGGCTATTTTAAGGTTAGCTTCAAACTCTGACATAGAAGACGAGGATTGGATTCTCGCTTTTTGTTGTTGAAGTTTTGATAACTGTCTAGATAACATGACACTAAGTTCATAAGCACGAAGCGTTTCTGCTTGTGCCATCTGAAGTGCCATTGAATAACGCTGATAGTGTGTATCAATGTAGATGTTGCGATAGTAATCGCCATTCGTTTGTTTGGGTTCAGCCATTACTTATTTCTCCCCAGTAGGATTTGTATTAACATTGGGAGGTGCCATTGGGCCATAACCATAAGGTGATCCATAAGGATTAGCGTAAGGATTATAACCTGTCGGCCCATAACCATACATACTCATGTAAGGAGCAGCTTGCATGTAGCTATTGGCTCCTGGTATCATTGGCCCTCCACGATTAGTTAGTTCTGTCATAGCATAGTATTGAGCACCTGTAGAAGCAATGTCGCCAACACCACCAATAATACCACCCCATAAGGCAGCCTTCTGTGCTTGTTCTTGCGATTCAACACCCATTTCTAACTGTAATAGCTCTTGTTCTTGTTGAGCAGCCTTTTGAACATCAGCAACAGCTATTTGTCTAGCAGCCTCACCAGCCGCTCTAGCTTCTTGCTCTTCCATTGCTGCAGTTCTACGCAAAATGTCTCCACTTTGGTTAGCCATAGATTGTAAAGCTTGTGTTCTTTCAAATCCTTCTCGAGCAAGTGCTTGTTGAGGATGCATAACAGCGGCCATAAAAGCCTCTCTTTCTGCTCCAGTCAAACCTAATGCATCTGCTTCTTGAAGTTTTTCTAGTTCTTTTATTCTGTCCTGAGCAGCTTCGCTTGGTGCATTTGCGATGTAACCAGATGTTGCAGCTCCGGCTCGATTTGCTAAGGCAGCGGTTCCCGCTAAGATTAATCCAACTGTTAATGGTTCCATCTTTTTCCTCCTAATAATAGCATGTTTTATTTCCTATGCTCTTTTAAATGCTTGAACCTGCACTTTAAAGAACTTCCAGGGTAATGTCATAACACCAGCAGATGCGCTCATGTAGAAAGCGTGTTCTCCAACTGCTTGATTAAATAAAGCAAATGTAAATCTAAATCCTTTCCTTCTTTCCCAGCCTGGTAGTTGTTCATTATTAGCACCAGATCTAGGATTAACACCAAACTTTGCTTCTGAAAGATAGGTGTGATAAGTGTATGGATAGGTTGTTGTAGAGTTAGCATCAACCATGTAAATACCTGTGCTGTTTGTAGTAATAGTAGCAGCTGCATCACCATCATACATACGAGGGAAAGCTGTTACTGTTATCCAAACATCAGAGATGTCGTCAAGAAAATAACTAAAGCCAGATCCTGGGATTGCAGGATTACCGCCTTCTTCTTGACCAATAAGCCTTCCTCCAATACCTGAGCTTTCATTAACACCGGTGTTTCCCATTGATAAACCAGATCTCATCTCATAAGAGTTGGAAATACCAATGAACTCACCGCGCATAAGGTGTTTGGTTTCTATCCAGCTAGCATTTTGAATGTCAGCAGTAGCCATACCACCATTAACATAATCTCTTAGCTCATCAATGTTTGCTTGTATGTTTGACCCATCAATGATGGCTCCTGCTGCGAATGTATTTGGTGCTGTATAAGCCATTATACTGACCCTCCTTGCATACCATAGATTTGTAATGAGATTTGTGCTCTAGTTATTGTAACACCGTGTTCTATTCCATCATTAGCTTCGGTATCACCTTCTAACGCCATGTTAATACTATTCATTCTCCAAGGCCCACCACAGAAAAGCTGAATACCATAAAGTGTTTTACCAGTTGCTGCCCCTGCCAATCCGCCAGTATCAACTGGAACCCAAACCTCACCTTTAACTGTGTAAGGGCCTGATGAAGAAATGACTGGGTTAGTTAATGGAGAATAATAAGCACACTTTGCTATAGCTCCATCAGCACCACCTGTTCCAGCTGCCATTGTATGCATTGGTGCAACTGCAACATGTGAAAAATCTCTAGTAGTAAATGCATAACTTGTGCCAGTAACACCTTCAACTGCATTAAATGGATCTGTTGGTAATCCTATCGTTCTAAAACCTGCTGCTTTCCAATCTTTAAAATCAGCATCATTTAAAGCACTACTTGTAGTATTAAACTTAGGATAAAAGAACCAGCACCATTCACCTATTCCTGTTCCTCCATTTGATGTTCCAATAAGATCACAAGCTAGCTTATTTGACCACATTGCACCACCAGTTGTTCCAGCAGTAATGTCCCAAATAATAGCTGAGAAGTTTATCTTTAAAAGCATGTCATTTTCTAAGGCGATACCGTTGGTGCTATTAACTTGTAGCTTAGTGCCTTGATTGACATTGGTATTTATTGCGTAAGTAGCATCATGATTAACTGGGTATTCTCTAGCAGCCGATCTGACACCAGCTGGAACTGAAGGATCGCCAACAGCAGGATAACGCCAACCAGTATGAGTTGTAGGTGCAACACCAAATGCAGGATTAGCAGCTGCATTCACTTGCTGTGCTCCATAGATTAGGATAGGATTATCATTCATGTTTTTATGATCAATCCCTTCGCTTCTTACATTTTCTCCATTGATACCGCTTGTTGAACCATTTAATGCATTACTGTTATTATTAACTTCAGTTGCATCAGTAACCTGGTTTTTTGGGTAAAAGTTTGCAAGATTTACTGTAGCCATTTATCTTCTCCTATTCCAGCAAGCAAGCTGACCACCAAAGAAGGTCATTATAGCTTGATTATCTGTATCGTTTATTCTACCTGGAACAAGACAATAAACATCGACTGTATGAACGCCTTTGCCTATTTGTGTGTTTGCATTTAACATTACTGTATGCCAAGGTTGAAACATAGCAGAAGATCGGCATACTTCTACACCATCAACATCTATTCTCCATTCAACCCATTTCATTGAACATTTATCAGATGTCCCTCTCTTAACATAAGCTCTGTATTTTGGAATAAACACATTAACTTTCCAGTTTGTTTCTAACATTCCTTCTTCACATTTAACCTCAGTTCCTTTTACTTTAAACCAAGATCCACCTTCCATTAATGGATTATCGCCATAATGAAGCCCATAGACAGAGTTACCTTGAGGATTAGGTTGTGATCCACCACCCCCACCTGTAAAGTTTCCATCAAGAATGGTTGTGAAAAGTGCATGTGCATTTACATTCGATTCATGTTTAAATCTTCCAACAGAAAACTGTTTAAACTCGTTTCTTGCTGTGTTTGATAAACCACCTGAGTTAATACAATCTTCAGGAAGATTATCTCTATCCATACCTCCATTAATAACATCAGCATAGTTTGAGTAAGCTATGTCAAACTCTCTTGATGATGTTATGTCATCGTCAGCTATAGATTTTTGTCTCCATCTAAACGGCATTAGGATTTCCCCCTTAATGTTTCTATTGTCGAAGCTTGGTATTCCACTGCATAACCGAAAAATACCACTGGGGTCGCCCCTGTATCAAATGAAAAAGCAAACTCGCTACAAGATCCTAAAACTATTGGGTATCTTATACAAGTTATTGTTGGATCTTGCCAAAATGTTTGACCCCAAATAGCAGCAACACCATCATCAGTTCTTGGAGTAGCTGTTTCGCGATAAGTTGGTTGATTTTCAGCATCGCCAATCTGCATTTGTTTTGCATCAGCAGTTACAAATCTAGCCCAGTTTCTATCTTTGTGAAAGCTTAAAGCCAATGGTGCATCCCCAGTTGTTTGTATGTATAGATACAAATACTTAGGCTGCTTCTTCTGAAAAGGTGAGCCCATGTCCATCCACTGAGATTTAAATGTTGCACTAAATGCACCACCTTGTGTGTATGTAATGTCTTCACCACTTCCAGCTGAGACATAACCCATTGGCCTAGCTCTTGAAATAACTTGGATCCCTGTAACAGGATCGTTGTTGGTTAAGTTAGTAGCCTGATTTGCACCATAGATTATGTTTCCATCCTTGTCTGTTGTTAAGCAGCCTACCTTATAAGCTATGTTATCGCGTGTTGTCCAAGCACCTGAATCCTGATGGAAAATAATACCTGTATTTAGCTTAGGATGCCCATCAGTTGAGATGTAAAAGTGTGCCTCTCTCCATTGATGTGAATAGATGCTAACAAACTTTGAAAGTTTATCTTTACTCATTCTTTCTATTAAGCCATCTATTTCTGCAGAGATTTTATTGATAGATAATGATGAGCCTCCATCTAATCCACCAGTTAAAAGATACACCCCATCCGTGGATAGGAACATCAATCCAAGATTAGGTATGGCTTGTATCGTGTGCGGGCTTCTCGTTCCAATACCTGAAACAAAAGGAACTAACTCAAATCCATTTAAAGGATCACCTCTAACTAGATCTATAGCATCTTCTCTAAATACAAACAAAGAGTTATAATAAGTGAATAAAGCAGTTATGTCTCCGCCTAATGAAGTTCCTGTTTCGAAATAATCAAAAGCTCCATAGGTATCGCATTGAAGAGGCTTTGAATGATAAAGCCTATTTGGCATTAAAGCGCCTCCATCTAGAAATAGACAGTTTTTATAAGTGGCTGAAAAGCGTGCTCCACTGGCAGGAAAAGCAACACTATCGTTTTCACTAGGTGATGTTGCTCCTAACTGGCTATCTGCTTTGAAATCCATAACGAATGTATCAACATTATTAGGTATTTGCATACTGAAGAAGAAATCAGTTCCTACATTGTTTTTCGTCCTATACAATCTTCTAGCTACCGTCCCTGTAGGGCCAACTGGAAGAGTTACCTTTACACATGGGGTGTTCTCATAAGTGTTGGTGCCTTTTGTTATTGTTTCAGTTGTCCATCTTACGAGGCCTGAAGGTTCTGAGATTGGCGATTCAGATCCATTCTCATTTACAAAAGAAACCCTCCAAGAATAAGAGTTCTCAGCATTGGCTGTTGAAGATCCTATTCCCATAAATGCATCATCTTTAAATCTAGTATCACCACCTGTTTCACTTTGTCCTTGCTCGTAACGATCTGTCCCTTCAATAAAGTTATAAGGCGATCCATCACCAGGCTTATTTGTTGGTGGTGTTCCTATTGGAGGAGATGGCCTATTAAGCCAACCAACTGGATAAATCCTATTTTTCTGTCCGCGCCATTTCATTGGCCCATCATTACCATTTGAGATTACTAAATACTTTCCAAATGGTTGATACCAGGATCCTGGCTCATTTGAAGCGGGTATTGTCCTTGATGAATCTAATGTATTACTAACTGAAGTAGCACCAGGTGATGGGTTCAAATAATAAAGCGAACCACCTGCCTCGAACAAGATCCATTGTTGTGCTGAGTTATGTCGTCTCCAGCAGTAAATACTATCAACTGGATGATTGGGATAATAAGAAAGGGGATAACCCCTCTCTGAACAGAAGGTTTCGAAACCTACCTGATTATTCCATGATTTTGTTTTGGTGTCATAACACCAGTTTTCCATTTCATTTGCTGACCCATTTGCTGCTGGTATTCGGAGATCTAATCCGAGCTGTGGGGCTACTTGCATTTTTCCAGCTGTTTTCATTATTTAAATCCTATGAATGCGTCAATGTTCTGTATGGGCTTGGTAATCTAGGCCCAACCTGAAATCCATCCTTTATCCATGTTGCGGATCTTTGAGTGAAGTATTTATTGTCGATTTTTAATAGCTCTTTTTCTGCCTTCTTTTCATAGTATAAAGCCATGTCAGGATTATTATGTTTCATAAATAGCTCTGAACATGTAGCATAAACAATGTATCTATGTGTATCTGAAGGACAGTTAGGCAAGTCATAATCATCTTCTAACTTCTTAGGAAAGAAACAGTAGCGAACTTGTATTGGCACTGTAGATGCAGGACGAGGGTATAGCCTTATTCTTTTTCTATAACCCATGTTCGGCTTGGATCTGGCCAGTTGTTTAATGTCTTCTATGTTATTAATCGGTGTATTATTATTGTTCCAAGCGTATGTGGTTGCACTATCTTCAATGACAAAGGTATTCATTCCTGTAACACCCCACGCACCAGCTGATAAGTTATCTATTCTATAAGTGCTCATGTCTCTAAAGAAAGTTTCAGCCATTGCATTAGCTGTTCCCATTGCTGTAAAACCTGATTTAGCTCTTATGTAAAACTTTTTGCGTAATCCATAAACACCTAAAGCGGTTGTCTGTAAGGTTGTAAATGTAAATGTTTTATTTGAAGCTGAAATCTCTACTTCAAAAGGATCTGACCATTGCGATTCAACACCTCGCCAAGTATAAGCCATTCTAAACTCATACTTCCCTTGAGGCCAACCAACAGCCGGGCCGGCTTGTGCAGATACATCTACTTTAAAATCTACACCTGCGCGTGGAACATAATCAAATGCATCCATTGTATGGTCAGGTAAGCTATCATAAACGATGTAGCTATCTGGAGATCCTGTGAGATTATTCCTTAAATCCCATTCTTCTTCAACTCTTCTTGCTAGTGGTTGAATGTTGCCCATAACAGCATTGCCGTTTTTAACTTCATTACGAATACCACAAGAAAGGATCTGATTAACATCATCAGGAAGAGTTAAGAACCTTTGTTCAACATTAACTGTTACTGTTTCAGCAGATCCACCAACTGGAAGCCATGAAACCCTAGGTGTGCTAGACATTCTGCTTACATAAACTCGGGCTCCAGCTCTATCAATCTTATCTATTATGTATTCACCCGTGTTGTGGGTGGAGTTAGTTGAGCTAGCGATTTTTAAAACTGAGCCTTCATGTGTAAGCTCTCCATTTTTAACTTCAGGAATACCACTAGTCGTAGTAGTCGCAGCTGTTAGATTTGTTATAACACCTGATGGTTCAGTTGCTATACCAGTTGCAGCTGGTGGTGTTATACGAGTGCCTGTATCGGATGCGTCACTTAATGTATAAACATCGACTGTTTTTTGACTGAATGTATAAGGTCGTGAGACAAACCAGTTTATGTAGCTCTCATTAACCATTCTAGATACTTCATCCTTGTATGTTTGCACATTAGGATCGTAATCTAAAATAGAAGCGACCATGTTTCTCATTTGTAGCAAGTTCATTTGTATTCCTCTTATTAAAAAAATGACCCGCCCGTTGCCAGGCGGGCCAAGGAGAAACTTCCCAAAAGTAAAAAGGAAGTGCTACTTTCAAAGGAAATGTCTAGAAAACCTTTATTCAGCAAGTAGCCAGCTGGTTAAGTGTAATGAAATACTAGAACTGCTTGATAACCATCACTGATGCGATGTTACCGGAATCATCTTCCAATGCATACCCGATAATCGGAACAGTGTCAGCATTTACATAAGTATCTGCTTGGCCGCCTGTTGCTGAGATAGATAATCTATCACCTTTAGCAACTGAACCATTAACATTTGCACTTATGTGAATACCAGCAATCGTAACATCGACTTTATCTCCTGCAGCTGTCGCAGCATTTAAAGCAAACCCAACAACAGCAACGCTGTCTGTAGAGCCTGCATCTGCTTTGATAACTGTAACAGCCGCAGCACCATCACTGGATGCTGAGAAGTCAAAAGCAACTAAGTCATTTGCTGCTATAGCAGCGCCTGCAATGTAAGTTTCAACTTGCCGTCTATTCGAAACGCCGACACCGTAAGCAGTGCCTTCACCATCAGTAGTTTCAAGATACTGTATAATCGTATTTGTAGCCATAATAACCCCCTATTAGCTATCTTTAGTGTAAAGGCCTTGACAAGCCAAGTGTGATACATACATTTGCATACGGGTCATAATGTTAGCAGAACGAGAAGCATAACCTGAAACATGTTCAAAGTCAGATAGCTCAAACTGCGCATCTTTATCGAATGCAAGTTTTAAGTATTCAGTGTTAAGGAAATACATACGGAACTCACGATCTGCAGCACTTACATTTTTCACATTAGCTGGTGAAGCAGGATCGAAGTAAAGACGAGCACCGTGAAATGCCAATGTAAGACGACCAAGATCCAAATCATCGGAAGGCATAAAGCGTTCCTGAGTTTGAATAGCTGCCTTATAAGCTGCATAACTTGTTTCATCTGAAATAATCAAGTTAGGCTGTCCATTTCCTGGGCTGTATGCCTGACACTTAAGATACAAATCAACCATGTCAGAAACTGCAAAAGCAGCGCTTTCTGTATGTTGATTTTGCCAAGTAGTAAAGGTAGCCGAGTTGATACTACCAATGGATCCAAGCTGAGCTCCAAAATCAGAAGCCTGTAAGAAACCATCACGGTTCGCGGCACCTTGTGTATCACAAAGTGAGTTAAGTTCTGTAAGAATAGTCGAGCTGTTAGCAACAAGCTGCTTATCAACTTCTCTTGCAAGTAAGCCCATAACTGATTTTAATCGAGCTTCTGCAATCGAAACGATAGCGCGAGGGCCTTTGTTCGAAAGTTCTTCTTTTCTAGTAATGACAACGGGTGCAACAAAATCACACCAGTTATAGCTAGCAGTGCGCAACGCATCTTTAACAGCGAGATTTACGGGTTCATACCCATTAGTAAGCTGTGTAATCTGAGAGTGCTCTTCTAAAATAACTGGAACATCAAGTTTTTGACCGCCGTCGTATGTTTCTAATCCATCGCCGCGTCTCATCTCTGTAAGCAAAGGAGTTGATTTAAAAAGGTTATCAACTTCTTCATCTAAGAGGATGCGTAGCGTCGATGATAATACATCATTTGAAATAGCCATGTTTTTTATCCTCCGGTTTTAACATGTATTGTTTTTTCTAAAGTTTTGTTCTCTTGAGGGTATTCCATTTGGAATCCAAAAAAGCTTATCCGTTTTGAGATGAACGGGGCCTGTCGTAAATAGCACAGTTTTTTTCCTATTTTCTTCCATTTCTTTCAAACCATTCGTAAATCTCATACCCTTTGAGCCCTTTCGGTGGCTTATTTCCACTGAACTGGGCCGGCCTTCCGACCTTTAAAGAGTTAGCTCTTCGCTCTTGCCTTTCTTCTTTCTTCTGCTGGCGTTGAGTTTCAAGCTCTGTTTTTTTCTGCCTTCCTTTAACTATGTAATACGCTTCTTCCAATGATAAGTTCGTGTTGTCTTTCAGCGTGGCAGCTACTTCACCTTTTAGGTTTTCCAGATCCGGATGTTCATTACGGAACTGTGTTAGTTTTATTCTTTTCATTTCTAAGTTTTGTTGTTGCCTCATAGGCTCTAACATGTCATTTAAACGACGCGCTACTTCTTGCTCTATTCGGGCTTCAAAACTTTTTGTGTCATAAGGGTCAAGCTCAACATTTTCAGCATTTGCCTTTTCTTGCATTGTTCTATAGAAATCAGATTCCTGAAGTGCAGCCTGTTGAGCTCTTAACTCTTTTCTCTGATTGGCTAGATCTTGTGTCTTTCTTGTATAATCTGACCTTAGGTTTCCAAGCAGCTGTTTAGCATCCTCTGGTAAGGCACTGAGAACTTCGTTGAAGTTAATACCTTTTACACCACCTTCGGGGAGTTCAGCGTTATCCAGATCATCCAGAGAAGGTTTATTAGCCTTCGCTGTTATGTCAGCTAAAGTGGCTATGTCGAGTGCTTCTTGAGCTCTATCTCTACCAAAAACCTTTTTCTTGTGTCGCTTCCCAAGATTTCTTTCTATAATGTTTTGTGCTGTCTCAGTTGCAGTTTCGCCTCTGAGATTATCTTGTCCAGTATTTTCTGATGTTGTGCTTTCACTTTCATTAGTGCTCACCGCATCTTGACCAGTGGTTGGGGCCACCGTGTTGGTCGCTTCTGCGTCGCTCATGTCATTTTCCTCCTATGCACGGGCTAGTAAAATGTCTTCATCGTCTTCAACAACGACTTCTCCACCAGGTAGTTCTTCTTCCATTTCAACATTAGTTACTTCTACTGCTACTTCTGGCATCTGATCCATTGCTTGTGGATTTTTAAGGAATGATCTGAATACTGCATTTTCAGCTGCGCTTTCAATAACACCTGTTACCATCATAACCCCTCTATCATCTACAAGATTTTCAAGGTCAATCATCAGGTCGTTTTCTAAAGCTGCATCACCGATAGCAGATTTAATCATCATTAAAGGTTGTAGTAACTGAGGAGGGAAAGGGCCTTCTATGTCCTCTTCCAACTCAATAATAGGATCTGCACCAAATAAAGGCATTGCCTTATTCAAAGCTCTCACTAAACGATTTAAACTGTTTTGTGAATAAGCTCCTTCTGGTGCGAAATCTGTTAGAGCTTGTGCTTCAACAGCATCTAATGCCATTGCCTCATCAAGCAGTTCTTGTTCTAAAGCTGCGTTTTCGTTAATCGCCATCTTTCATGTCTCCCCATTTTTTCATGTTTTTAACTGTGAATGTTTGTTCTGCGGCTTTGATCTTATCTCCACCGGCTTTTTTAAGTTCTGTTGTCCAGGTTTGTGATCTCTCGTCTTCTTTTGCTCTTTGTGCGCGTCCTTTTTCCATACATTCGTCAAGCTGATCCCATGTGGGTTTGACATAACCATTACGCTCAGCATACTCTTGCTCTGCGTATTTGTTATAAAAATGTTTTCCAAAAGATTGTGAGTAGTAACCATTGACTGGTGTTCCTTTAGTTCGTCCTTTCATTGAAATGTAAGGAACTGAAATCTGTTTTTGCAGATCTCCTCCACAGCCACATTGATGTGTTTCCTCAAAGGTTTCCATCTGTTCGATAGACAGTATCTCCTCATGAAGTGTGTCGCAAGATTTGCATTTAAAGTTGTAAAACGGCATTGTATGTTCTCCTATTAGCTAAAGGGCAGTGCGCCCGGTAGAATACCTTGTAAGTTTGCTGGGCCTTGTGGGCCTCCAGCTGCTTGAGGATTTTGAGACATTTCTACTGCATCTGCTTGAACTGCTTCTCCAGCCAGTGCTGCTTGTGCTGCCGAAATACGGGCGTTGTTTTCCTCTGCGGCCATAACGAAATCTTCTGGTAGATTTAAAGCTCTTACCATTTCTTCCAAAATAGTCATTGTAGGGACACCTAGTTGTTGTAATAACGGGATTGATTGCAAGAACTCTCTTTTCTTCACGCTTTCGGAAAGTGGAGTTTGTGCTTGATCTTGTGCGAAAACAATAAACATCTCGTCTAAATCCATCGGTGTAACAACCGTTGGCTCGCCCGCAATGCTTAATAGTTCTCTGGTATCGTCTTCTTCAATGTAAAGAGCTAGCATGTAGAGATAAGCTCTAGCTAGATCTTCTATTGTATTATCCCTTTCTCTCGCTAACCTACCTACCTCAGATGAAGTATAAGCGGCAAGTGCTGTTATCTCCGTAGCCGATGCTCTTGTGCTTTCACCCCTTGTAAAGGGAGCCAAGATGGAGCCTTTGTCTTTATCGACCTGCACTTGTTGATAATAGTATTGAAGTTCTGGAGGTGTTGGATTTTGAGGAAGGGGACGGACAATACCATCCATTGTTTCCTCATCAATCTCAATAAACAGCCCATCAATACCACTAGTAACTTGTGCCATTTGTTCTTCGTCCATAGCTCCTTTTTTAACCAAGTATTGACGAGAACATTTACGGACAGCATTAGCTTGGAAAGTTCTAATGATGTTAGTTTCATAGAGTTGATCATAGATGCGCTTCATCGCTGAATAACCGCGAAGAGGCTCATCAGGCAACCTATTAAAGTAAAATGGTATAATCGGAAGAACAGGATCTCCCTTTGGATCCATGAATGGGATCTCATACTTATCTAAAAACTTCTCACCATCGCTCCAGTTTGGTGTCCAATGATAAACCATACCAGTAGCAATGTCATAGATCTCAACCATTTCAATGTATTTGTAATAATCAAAATCATAATCACCTATGTCGCCATCTTCCTTTTCGTATTCTCTTTGATAGCGATCGAAGAAATCCTTTTTAAATACTGAGTTCCATCTTTTCTTTCCATAAATCCTATTAGCATCGATAACAGTCATGTAGTATTTATGACCCACAAATCTTTGCTCATCCCACCTGCGTGCATTTCTATCTGTAATCACTTCCCAAGGTGGTATTGCAGTTAAATCTATTTTTCTGTAAATGTCTTCTTGACCTGTAGGAAGAAGCTTAACAAAAGAGTTAGGATAGATTAAAGCTAATCGTGCTGCAGCTTCAAGCTCTTTTCTTTGAAAGATTAAAAAATCATTAGCCAAATGCTGAGCTATCTGTGCATTACCTCTTCCTTTTAAACCAGATTTAACAATCACACCTGGGTTTCTAGAAAATAATGAAGCAATGTAGCTTTCAATAAAGCCATAACCATCTGATGTTTGAACATAAAGCTGAGAGTTAAGCTGACTTTCTTTATTCCAAAACTGTGTCTCATAAACTGATTTGTATCGCCATAGTTCTTGCTTCTGCTCTTCCCAATACTTATCATGTTCATGACAGATCTGTTTAACTACCTCAACTGATAAAGAATAACTCATTTATTTACCATCCTCTAATGTGTTGGTGTATGCCGTTAGCTTTAAGTATTCTTTGTGATTTTCTTTTTTTTCTGTATTCATCAATCATACTCCTCCGAACTGACAGGAAGCTTGGAACCCCAACGAGTTTTGCCGCCCATAAAGCTAATGCTATACTCATGACCATGTCGTCGTGAGCCCCTATAGCTGCTGGTGCGCCTTTTGTTATTTGAATGTTTCGAAGCTCTTGCCATAGATCTTTATCCACACAGGTAATACACTGTTCGCAGATTAAATCGCGTAAGTGGTCATAGATAGCGATTTTATTTTCCTTTCTAGTTCTCCAATCCTTTCCGCGTTTATCTTTGTAAAGGTTTTTTAGCTTCCATTCTTTTAATCTGTATAGGACAGTTTCACCTGGCCCATTTTGTTCTACCAATGTTAGCGGATTACCGTATTCATGATACAAATCAAAAATCAGTTCAGCTAACTTATGTGGTAAAATCTCATTGCTTCTATAGCAATAAACTGGTTGCATTGTGGTGCAGCTTACAATAGTAATAACTGAGTAATCACCACCCCCACCACTCGCGACATCAACGCCCATAGCGAACTTATCGCCTTCTATTGCATCCGTGTATTGTCTTTCCGATGAGCGGCCATTGTCACTTCGCTCTAAACGATCTAAGATGTCCATCGGAAAGAAGTTGTTAGAGGATGCAAAGAAGGCTTCATCGACTGTAGCGGGAAACTCGCGTCTAAACTTTTCTACACCTAATGTATTAATCTGGGATCTACGCCAATAAAGCTGGCCTAATGTTAAACCAAACTGTTCCTTTAAAGCCTGTTCTTCTGAAGTGGGATTAGGAACCTGAGGCTGATGGAACT
>Ga0209756_1000727_pt1 | contig 32110 bp, 36 predicted proteins | sample ETNvirenome_6_85_FD_184071 | JGI IMG/M metagenome (GOLD analysis project Ga0209756, IMG submission 184071) | Marine viral communities from the Pacific Ocean - ETNP_6_85 (SPAdes) (version 3) | ecosystem: Environmental > Aquatic > Marine > Oceanic | place: Pacific Ocean | collected 2013-06-19 | reverse complement strand
CTTTCAACAGATGTTAAACTATCTAAAAACTCTTCTTTTTCATCACCACTCATTCCTTCAAGTTTTTCATCAATAGATTGTCTCCAAGTTCCTATTCTATAATCAGGTCCTGGTTCTAATTCTCCACCTTTTGCATAACCTATAACTCTTTTTTCCCCACCATAATCAACTATATCTCCGACACCGACTTTTCGGTATCTTCCACCTATTCTTTTAGAGTGTTTTTTTGCTTCATTTTCATCATCATAATCCATAACTCTTTTTCCGTAATCATTTAATACCATATAGATATTTTTTACCTTGTCATAAGGAACTGATTTAATTGTAAAACCACCTTTTGCATAATCTTTAATATCAAGTCCTAATGCCTCTACTAATTCTTCTTTAGTATTTATAGGTATCGGTGTATTCATAGAGTTTCCTAACCATATTTCATAAAGTTCTTGTCTTGATGGGTTGTTTTCAAGAACTTCCTCAATGTGCGAAACATTAATATCATCCCTATTCATATCATCTATATACATACGAACTATATCCTCACTATTTACATTATCCCAATCTCCCTCATCTTTATCTTGCAAGTAATTATAAAATTCGGAAAAAGTCATATCATCAAAATCAACATAATCTCTCCCAACAGAGCCACCTTTTGCATAATTTTTACTCTCATAATCATCAATTAAAGATTCTAATCTCTGTTCGGTCAAATCTCTGTAATTTTTTGCATTTACACCTTCTACAAATGTCGCCCCACCAAAACCATCATTTACTATTTTTACCCCTTTTTTATTAGTTTGTGCTATGTAAGATATTCCTCTTCTTGTTTCTTGATACTTGATAGATGTAACCTCTAAATCACTAACCTTACCTCCTCTTGCATAACTACCATACGCTTTTTCTAATGCATCCTCAAATTTTCTATATTTTTCCTTTCCTAATTTTTTGTATAATTTCATTAAATTAAGATTAGTTTCATCAAAATACAATAACAATCCTTTAACTATTTTTTTATTTGCAGAATTATTATACGCTTTTTCTAATGCATCCTCAAATTTTCTATATTTTTCCTTTCCTAATTTTTTATACAACTTAATTAAATCAAGGGTAGTTTCATCAAAATATAATAACAACCCTTTAACCACCTCCTTATCGTTTAGTTCACCACCTTTTGCATATCGCATTTCATCATCTTCAAACCTTGAAACATATTCGTTAAAACTTTCTCTTGCCGCTTTTAAGTTAGAGTTTTGGGACCAAATAGTAGCATCGTTTATATCTGCAAAATATAGTAAAACTTGATAGTAGTCCTCTCCATCATAATTAACAAATTTCTCTAAACTAACATTCATATCTCCGAGTCCGCTTCTCACACTTTTCCTCTCTATTTTCTCTCCTTGATTTAACTTACCACCTTTTGCATAATCCCTTTCATAAGTCCCATATGGTTTTAACTTACTCACTTTTCTCTCTGTTGATTTGAGTATTTCAGGTATAAAGTCATAAATAGATTGCTCTAACGCTTCAGGAGAACTTGTGTCAAACTTATTCATATTTATACTTGTTATGTTTTCATAATCATATCCTGTTTTGAACTCTCCTTTATCTGATACTCCTAAAGCGAGTGCCATATATCTATCTCCTTCAAAAAACAATCCAACAGAAGTAAAACCTAACTTATTCCAATCATCTCCTGTGTTCCAAGTAATATCATAAGTGTTATCAAATCCATCTTCAATTTGAACTCTTTTTACTTTAGGGTGTGATTTTAATTTTTTCATAAATGACTTAACCCATTTGCCTTTTTCTATTTCATCAATCAACTCATACATTCTGTCATCTTTTAATCTACCACCTTTTGCAAAATTTACCTTTTCTCTGAAAATTGATTCCATTTCTTTATCAAACTCTTTTCTTTCTTCTTCATCAAATGCTTCATCTGATACTTCCGACCACTCTTCATTACTATCTATAGGTCTATAATATAGAGCATACTCAGACTTTTTATATTCCGACCCATATTTTTCTGATTTCATTATAGGGCGTAAGTCATAAGCATCATTTCCTAATCCGTACTCAAAAGTCCATCCTTTTTCCTCTAATTTCTGTAATAATTTCTCCGTTTGTCGATAGTCCTCTAATTCTCCCTCTTCCATCATAGCGTTATATATGTCTTTAGGCAATAACTCATACTCTGAAAAATAATCTATATTCGGGTCGTATTCAAAAGTTTCTCCACCTTTTCTAAAATGCCTTCCTTTTCTAAATTTATGAATAGGTTTTCCTTTCACAATACTATCCCAAGCATTACCTATATCACCTTTAAATTGGGTATCTACAATATCTTTACCTATCTTATAAAATTCCTCTTCCGAGATAGAGTTAGACCAATTCCTATCCATTGAATAAATACCTATATCAGTATAGTCAGCCCAATATTTATCATCCTTCCAATGTTTCGTTTTTCCGCCTTTTGCATAGTTTTTTTCGTAGGTTACATCTTCATATTCGGTATATTCTGGAGGAGGTGTGTTTGGTGTCGTTTTTCCTTTTTTACCCTTTTTCATACCCTTTATAATCTTTTTCTCTCTCCTCATTAAATCTTTTGGGGCTCTTTGGGGTCTTAAAACTCCTATTTTATACCCGACATATCCTCCTAACACAGCACCGACAACAAAACCTCCCATACCATACTCCTCTACTTCTTCTGCAAGTTTTAAAATATTAGAGTTTTTCTTAATGTTCTTATATTGAGATGGTGTAAGTCCAAAATGTATATTAGCATATCTTTCTTTTTCATCATAAGAATCCCAACCATATCCTAATTTTTCTAATCCTTTTTTGAACCTGTAGGCGTTTTCTCGACTTACAATTATAGCATACTTATAATGTTCGGTTTTTCCACCTTCTTTGTAAAGCCAATCCTTTGGCATAAGACCTACCACATCCACTATCTCATCTGAAACGGGACCGGATTTCTTCTTTGCCATATCATAATCCTCCTCATCAACTTCTTCGGAGAGTCGAATGTTTTCAAATTGAGTCTTTAATTTCTGAATTTCGTCAAGATTTCTATCTAATTCCTCTTGAACATCATCATCTGGCAACAAATCCTCTAATGCCTCATTATCTTCCCTTAATTCTGCGATTTTTTGTTTTATTTCGGAATCTTCCGGTGTTAATTCATCTAAAATATCATTATCTTTCATAATCTTATTATTTTTCTTTCTCTATCCATCTATCAAATTTTGTTTTTTTGCTTCTAATTCTTTTATTTCTGAGAGAATCTCTTCATCTCCATCAGCAATCTCTTGTAGTGCCTCTATATCCTGTTGTAAAGTATTTATTTCTTCTTGGTTTTGCATTATTGGTTCTTTATTTTGATTTTCCACTTGGTCCTCGTAATCTTCATCGGGGGATATAACTTTAGGTATCTTCTCATCTTTTCCCTCCTCTAACGGCTTAGAATCAGTATAAGGAGTTAAATCTCCCACATCTTTCACCCATTCTCCTTGATTTACAAAGTCCGGGTACGATTTCTCTATATTATTCATTGTTTTGTCAAAATCCCACACAGGATTGGGCTCAGTTCTTATTTCTGTATAATCCTCTAATATTTCATATTGAAACGGGATATTATTTGAGTGCATAAAATCTTCTTTTGTAATCTCCGAATATATACCCTTCCTCATCTTCTCATTCCTCCAGTCAATAAATTTTCTATCAAATTTATTTGGCATATCAGGAATCTTGTTCTGAGTAGATAAAGGTTCTACTAACGCAATTAATTTATTATTCTCATCTACGACTTTTATAAATACTTGAGTCTCCAACTGAAAACTTGGGATATTAGGACCAAATAGTCGCAAAGTTTTCTTAGGGTAAAGTTTTTTCAAGAAATTATAATTATAGGCGTTTATTGCCCAAGTAAATTCTGGAGTTTTTGAAGATGCTATATAAAGTTTATACCTCTCTGTATCCTGAAAGTTTAACTGATTCAAATCTTTCTTTTTAGAGTATCCTAACTTTTCCGCTCTCAATGTATTACTCACATTTAAATCTAATTCTGACTCTGATGCAAAAGGCAAAAATTCAACATATTCATAATTACTTAATACCTCTTGATACTCTGTAGTAAAAGAATTTATTTGCTTGGCTTTTTCAAACCCCCAATTTTTTACTTGAGTTGGGGTAAGTAGGATTGCGATGGGAATATTAATATAATTATCTTTAATATGATACAACACATCCGAGCCAAACATTGATGAAAATTTAGTTTTAGATTTCTTAAACTGAGATTCAATATCAGATACATAATATTGAGATGCTCTAAAAAACGGATTTAGATTTTTCTCATTCAGAGATAATAGAGCAAATCCTTTTTTGGTTGGCTGATAAATATCAGTCAACAACTTTAGTTGCTTTAACTCCGATAATATATCTAGAGTATGGGGGATTCCTCCAATCCCTTCGAAATGATAGGTATAAGTGTTTATAATTTCTAATAAATTAGCCGCCTGTTCTTCTTGGGTTAAATGATGAAAATCGTCAGATAGAAAAGCCCTATTTGCATAAATAGTAGAACATATCTTTAAGGTTAATATTTTCTGTAGGGGGAGGTATGAAGAAAATAAACTCTCGATTAGTCGGGAATCTGTTATATTATCTTTATTCTGAATTATCTCATCTGCGTTTTGATATAAATAATCCTCTATAAACGCCCCTATTAAAGGAGGGTTATTAAATAGGGAGTCATCATCAATTTCTATAAAAGGCTCTGATTCTATCTCATCAAAGGCATTCCTTAATATATTATAGTATTTTTCTACATTGTTTTTATTTTTACATAAAATATATGCCATCACATCTGATGACCCACCAAAAATATTGTGATATTCTTTTACTGGAGTGGAAGTTTCGACTATTAGTTTTACATCATCATTCAGAGGGAAAAGAATATAATTTCTATCTCCAAAGGAGCGATATAAAAACTTACATCCAACTCCCAACATCGATAAACATCTATTAAAGGGAGATTCTTTGAATTGTATATATTTAAATTTTATCCCTCCCCTCTCATCATATCTTTCTATTCTTTTTGATAAATCAACTTTTACATCTGATTTCTTATGAGAAACAGAATCTTTTTCTCTTTGTTGCTTTAATATTTCTGCGGGTATGTTTTTTTCTAATTCATATATCTCATCCTCAAGGTATTCAATCGCCTCTTCTTCTGTAAAATCTGTACCTCCCTTCTCTACAATCATAGGGATATCTAGAATATTTCTAAACTTTTGTAAGTTTTCCTCCCTCATTAAAAAATCATCCATACTTTCTAAAATAGAAATATATTCGTTTTCTGCTTGAGTAGACACCCCTTCTCTAATTTTTGATTGCATTCTACTTACATCATCAAATAATTTTGCGTAATCAGGGAAAACCTGTCTAATATCTGTTGTATCTAATCCAAATCTATCTAAAAATTTAATCATTTTATCTTCTTTCTAGTAAAACCATTGACTTATTAAAATTAAGTATTAATTCCTCCACATTTTTTCCACTTTTGCTTTTTCGTTCTTGTTGATTCTTTTTGATTTTTTCTGATTCTTCCTCCCTAAACTTCTCTTCTTGTTGAAGTTGTTGGGTGTAAACTCCTTTTTCATTTTCTTTATCCGATATCATATCCTCAATATCATTATATCCGTGAAAGATTTTCTTTCCCCTTAAATCTGTTTTTTCTACCCCCTTACTCTTAATAGGGACTAAACTTACTAAAGAATCAAAATTATTCATTTGTATTTCAAAATCACTCCCCTTCCCAAATAAACTCACCTCTTTTTCTATTTCGTTGTACGATTTCCAATCTTTCATCTCATATAATTTAACCAGAAGTTTATCCGCATTATTTTGTTCGGATTCTGGCTTTTCTAAAATACTTGTATCTCCTCCATTAATATATTTTATGGCTTCTATAATATAGGTTTGGTTAAATAAGATGGCTTCTCTTACCCTTTCTACAACTTTTTCAACGGCTTCCATTTTACTTTGAGTGGTAAGCATAATATTAGGAAGACTTAATTGTAGTTCTCCATCCTTTATTTTTTGAGATATCAACTCTCTAGACTTTCTTAAAGAAACTGTTTTAAAAGGATTTTCGGCAGTCCATTTTGCTCCTTTTTTAGAACTTTCAAATCTATAATCATACTCTTTTTGTATATTTAAACTAAGCCTTTCTTTATTGGCTAAATTTGTTTTTTCGTTTTCAATTAAAAGGGCGTAAATATGATTAAGTAATATTACATTTGTTTTAAATATATCGTTTATTTTTGGGTAGTTCAATTTCAGATTTTCAAGTTGCTGTATTTCAGTCCCTATTCGTTGCATTTCCTTTTCTAAATCATCTTTTCTATCTTGCCACGCCAATTCTACCAATTGGTCTATATCGGTAATTATTTCCCTTATTCTTTCTTTTGCATTTATAGTAAATTGTGTTTTATTCATCTCATAAACTCCTGCCTCTAACATCTTTTTAATCTCGTTTATTTTTTGTTGGAGTTTAGAATAAATAAAGGCATCAATACTATCTTTTCCAAGCACATATACTATCCTTACATTTTTCCAAGCATTCCCCTGCCTCCATATCCTTCCCTCTAATTGCATAGCGTTTGAAGGTGAGAAATTAGAGTCTAAAACATAGAGGGTGTGAGATTGTTTATGTAAATCTATCCCCTCTTGAATGGCAGATGAACCTATCAGGATTTTTATATTCCCATTATTAAACTCATCTCTTATCTCCTCTCTTTTACCTGATGCTCCCATAGCCCCTGTTATAATTTGAACTTCTGCGTCACCAATAGTGGTAGTTTTATTAGTTCGTTTATCTCTATAGATAAATTTCTGGTCTATAATATATCTTTTTATTAATTCGTAGGCATTATAAGTATTTCCACCATACAATAAGTTTTTCCCTTGATTAAGGTAAATTATTTGACCTCCTATTATATTATTGTTTTTATCATCTTTAGAGTTATATTCTATTGAGTTTAACGCACATTTTACACCATAATATATTTTAGGACTCTGTTCTACAAAGTTCTTAGCGGTTTGAGTAAAAAGTTTTTCATCTATCCTGTTTTTTGTCTTTTCCTTGCCATTTTTATCAAATTCACCTGTCCCCTCATTAAATTTATATTGTAATAAAGGGTAATCTTTAAGTAATTCGTTTTCTAAATCTCCTGTTCTATCACATTTTAACAAATAAGGAGATAAAACACACTTCTGACCATATCCCTGACCAAGTATTGCTCGTGCCTTAAACATCTCTTCTTCGCTCTCTGTTAAAAATCCTAAATCCCCTACATCGGTTATAAATTCTTGAATAACTTTTTCTTTTTCATCTCCTGACCCAAATCGTGCATCATCCGTTTTATAGAATAACTCGGCTATTATTTTATCTTTTGGAAATTCGTTATTTAACTCGGAGGCAAGATTATTGGCTTCAATTATTAAATCATTAGATTCATCCGAATCTTTAGGCAACTTACTAGATTTCTTCATTAAAGAAGTCACATACTCTATTCTTTCTTGTATATCTTCTGAAATGTACTCCATTCCCCCTGTTTTACTTACTTTAACCGCTTTATTATAATTAGGACAAATCTCATACGGAGAATTTATATCTCCTTGAACAAATTGAGATATCTTATTTATCATATATTTTTGAATATCAGTTAATTCAATATAACTTGACACATTTTTCAAAGCCGGATTAGTGTTTAAGGAAGTAAATACAGGACTTGATGTGTTTATGAGATTACCTTTAATTAAATTGTCTTGATTTTTTTCTTGAGGTATAATATATTTAACAGGTCGACTTTTTTCTATTTTCTTATCAGATATTTTAAAGTTGGCAAACGCATTAATAAAATTAGACATCGCTGCGGTATTATAATATCCTTCTATTTCTGAAAATAGACCAAATTTGTTCTTGTGAGTTATGTTGTATCTCCACTCCTCTTTTACAAAAGTTATAAAAAAGTCAAATACTTTATCCATACTAACTTGTTTCATTCTTTCTACATTGGTAAGTCCAAGTACCGTAAACATTTGAAATACATTGTCGGTAAAAGGTGTAGCCGATAACATAATACTATTCTTTTGTTCTACTCTTAAATCGTTCCACGCATTTTGTTGAACTTGGAAGATAATCGATAGTAAGTTAGCGGGACCATCTTTTACCGTTCCTGCACCTGTAGAATTGTAAGATATCCTATATGGAGAATCTTTTTTCCATACTTCATTTCGGTCATCAAGAATACTTCTATTTAACCCTCTAGTTGTACCTAGACTCGTGCCATCAGGTAAAAAAGTTAGTTTCGCACTTGCTCCTTTGGATGGTACTAATGCAAAATCTCTATCTGTGTGTTCTCTTGAATATCTTATACTCGTAACATCGTGAGGTCGAGGTCTTTGTATAACATTATTGAAATTATGTATCTCATCAACAACGACAGAAGTTATATTTAATTTCATTAAAGAAAGGTGTAAAGTAGAGAGTTTATCCTCAAATTTTTTCACCATAGATGGTGGAGAATAAGAGGGAGCATCAACATTTGAGGCAAACATTTGGGCTTTTCTTCTTGCTTCTGGGGTTACTCTAAATTCTTTAATTGCCTGATGACTACATAAAATAATAGTATTAGGTTTTTTGGTGTATTTCTTATATGTTCCTAATTCATCATAGAGCATATTCCCTATATCAACCAACTTTGTAATTAGTGAGCCTGTTTTCTCTTTTCTTTTGAAGAATGTATTGGAGAGTTTATTATCCTCTTTCATCATATTGGCAACACCTAATTTCGTTAGTATTCCATCCCACCGTATTCCGTTCTTTTCATCATCTTTTAAGATTTTTGCTTCAGATTGAGATAATAGCCCCTCTTCTACCGCTCCATCAATGTCGGTTATCCAAGTTTTAGAAGGAGCCGTATTCCAATTTATGTCAGGGGGATTAATAAACGGCTGACCTTTAATTTGTTTTGGTGGAGGAGGGTTTTGAATCTTCCACCATCTTTTTACATACTTTGGTAATTTATTTAATGCTGTTTTATTTTTAAAATCTTTTGCCGTGTATAATTGTTTATGGTACTGTGCGTGGAATGTTTTGTCTATTTTAGTTTTTGCCTTAGTAATATCTTCTTGTATCTTGCTTAATAAATACCCCACTTCAGGATAATTTTCCGCTTCCGGCACCATTAATTCTAATCCTTCTAAAAATTCATCCCACCATATTTGTATATCCGAAAGAATATGATTGTCCGTTAACCCCGGTCCGTCATAGTCAGTCCATATTCTAGGTTGATTTACAGGCAAAGACGCTAAAGATTCTTTTACCTTATTAATCTTCCTGTTCTTTCCATTAACCTTCCTCGTTTCATAAAGATAGTTTTTATAAGATTCAAGTATTTTTAACTCTTGGGGCTGATAGTCTTTGAACTCCATAATTGTTTTGGGGGTAGCATTATCAAATAAAAGGGTTTGATAAGGTTTTTTCCAATTTCCTAATAACCCCAATACACCCGATTGTTTATTACCCGTAATCTCATCATTAAACTTTAAGAACACCTGTTTTGGGGTAAATACAAGGGTTCTAGGGGACTCTCCTGTTAAATTCATATGAGATATTAGAGCAATAGATGTAGTGGTTTTACCAAACCCAACCTCGTGAGCCAACAATCCGGTATTTTGATTGGCGACAGAAAACTTAATTCCTTCTACTTGCGCATCTCTCAATTCAAAAAGAAACCTTTTATCCGGACTATAAGCATTTCCAAACCACCTTGAGTGTTCGCAGAAAATAGGAGTTTTTGAATAATTCTTTTTCTCTTCGTGGTTTTGGTAGTGTCCGAGATTATTATAGGTTCGATTCCAAGTCTCCTCTATCTCTTTTCTGTATTCTGGTTGTAATTGAGTCCAACAAAATATAGAGAATAACCTATCTCCTTCTGTTTTAATTTCGCTCTCTAATTTTTGATATTTTGCTAAAATTATGTTATATATTTTCTTACCTTCAAACTCATCTAAAGGAATCACTTTTATCTTTTTTACAACTTCAGTTCCCTTCACTTGCACTACCTCATCGTATCCTGGAACTTTTGGTTTGTCTTCCATAAGACCCACCTTAATTAGATTCTCTCTACTTTTATCTGTTAAACTGCTTGTATCTGACTTTTTATCATATATAGTAGATTGAGAAAACAGAGGGTTATGATAAGGGTAAACTCTTTTTCCAAATTGATTAATATTTCCGACTGGTTCATAGAACTTTAAAGGGCAATCGATATCCTTTCCTCCTGTCTCTCTGAATTTAAAAGTAGGCATAATGTACATTGGGACAAATTTCTGAGCACCTTTTGGATACACATACCCATCTATAATCATATCCTCTGTGATATACTCTTTATTGATTAAACCTCCTCCTTTCCCGAATTGAATCCAAAGAGCAAACTGTTGTAAATGATTTCTAGTATGACCATACCTAACTGTCTTCTTTGAAGATTTATTATAATACCCTTGTTTCATTCCTGAAGAGGTATACTCTTTATAAGCCTCTTCTTTGTCCTCTCCGTGTGGCAATATTTCTTTATACTTAGTACCTATATCATTAAATTTTTCTGTGGTAGATATGAATATTTGCCCATCTTTAAGGGTTTTTGTTTGGCTTGCTATTCTACTCACAAAACCTTCTCTAGAGTGATTATAAAAAATAGGGTTATGGATATTAACAATCAGATTTAAGGAGGGGTTTTTATCTCCAAATTTTAATTTTGTAGGAAAAGATTTTTGCAATAAGGAGTATTGATTACTAACAATCTGTGCCGCTAAAGTTTCCCCGTACAATAATTTTATATTTTTAGTGAGAGTGGATTGGAGTTTTTCCATTTTCCCATAAACATCTCCCGATGCGTAATCATATAGATAACTAAAATTTGCTTGTTTTAATGCTCCTGTAGAGTTATCAAAATCTAAATCTTCTATACATATCAATCCTAATTCTAACAATTTGGGAGTAATTTTATCGGCAAACAAGTAATAATCCACTCCTAATATCCTTTGAGATAATTTACGATAGTAAGATGAGTTGGTATGACTCGCTCCTCCTTGACTTACAAAATAGGCTAAAGTTTCTTCGATTGTAAGGTCGGAATTGATTGTCCAAAAAGTTTCTTCTACCCTATATATATATTGTAAATTAGGATTTGTCCATCTCCATTGACCATTTTCATTTTGAATCCAATCTCCCTCTCCCCACTCCTTACTTTTCTTTGTTTGCCATTGAATCTTTCCTTTATCATCTTTTACTTGTGTCGCATAAGAATAAACATAACTTCCTATATTTCTAATAAGTAAATCATAAAGGATATTTCGGTCATCAATAGATAATAAAAAGTTCTGCCTTGAAATAGCGTCCTCCAACCCTTTTGTTTCTCTAATCACCCTATCCTCCATTACAACAGGCATTATGTTTTCTTCTAAAAATAAATTATATTTTGCTTGATAACTTAAAGATGGTTTTAACAATTCTACATAAATGATATGCTCGCAATTCGACATTTCTGCTCTTATCAACCCCTTACAATATCCATATTGTTCTTTATTTTTATTTACAATATAAATCTCTTCCGTTTTAGGATTAAAATATATCTCCACTAAATCACTTTTTACATCCCCCATAGTAGCACAAAACAGGGCTAAATTCAAATCATTACTTCTTACAATAGCAAAAACATCTTTTCTTTTATCAAAGTATAGTTTGACGCTAATCGCCTCTCTTCCTTTAGGGTTATCTGAAAAGTTTCTTGATAATTCTGAAAAAGCAACATTATTTGTTTGTAATTTATATCCCTGTACTCCCTCTACCTTATAAAAATCATTATTTGTAGGTAGAGCCTTAATAAACTCTGATTTCTTTTGTATCTGGTCTAATTCTTCGGTGGTACAACTCTCATTGTTAGGAGATGGGTTTTGAATTGAAAAATCAGTTGCTCTATCATAAGGAGGAGTGGACTCGACATAATTCATATTAGGGTTTACTTTGGTTTCCACCGTAAGATGCTTACAACTTAACCCCTGGTCTAAATTGAACAATATATTATCTTTCTTTATAAATCCTTCCGCTTGGTTTATATTGTTGAATTTTAGATATTCTAACTCCGAATTATATACTCCATTTATAATTCTACTCGCTTGTGTAGGGTTTATATCCTTGAGATTCATATTAACAGGAGATAATTCCTTAAATAATAGAGTAAGAACTTCTTTATCTACCTCAATTGACCCATAAATATTAAGAGCCTTATTATCACTTCTATCTTTTTCTATAGAGGGGATGTGACCATAAGGCAAAGAATCAAAAGTTATATTACTATCTATAACATTTATTGGTAGGGAGGAGAGTGGGGAATTTTGGTAATTATTGAGAACTGCATAATTTATAGTTTTTACCATCGCTTTAGCAATAGGTTCAAAAGAGTGAGAATTATAAAGATTTACTAATTGGTTCTTGATATCTTTATCATACTTTTTATCCTTTTCAACCTGAACTAATTCCTGAAAACGCTGTGCTCCTTCTTTCCCTGATTTTTTTGATTCCTCACGAATATATCTCAAGTATTCATAACTTATCCCATATTCTGCTGAAATCTGACTGGCTATACTAAGGGGTAGTTTTATATTATGCCCACCATTTATCAAACTCGGATTTCTAGAAATGTATTTAGTTATTTCCAAAAACCCAGAATCTTCTAATTTCACATCAATAAAGAGCGTGTCTTCTAAATCAATAATTTGTTTTTGTATATATTCTAAAATTCTCGCCATCCTTAATCGTTCATTGTTGTTTCTAAATTAGATAAAATAGATGATATCTTACCTGTCCCATTTGTACTGTAAAGGTTGACCAAGATTGTATCAACCAATTCTATTTTACTATCATTAGTTTCTAGTTGTCTGCATACATTCGGAAAATGTTTAGGGGTTATCTCGCTTAAAACACGAGAAATTTTCCCCATAACTTTTGATTTCTCCTTCCAATCTTTTATTGCATATAATCTTGGTACATTCATTATAACCTTGTTTTTGTTAATGTTCCATCCTCACCTAATATCCAAAAATTACCTTTAGAATCTGGATTCCCTAGAGGTAACTTGTTTTGTGGACCTAAAGCAACATCTCGTGAGGAATTCAGAGACCCTCGTACTTGATAACCATTAATACTCTTGAGGTCTTTGGCAGTTTCATTAGATAACAAAAATCCTAGACTTTCTTTAGGGTCTTTGTTAAATGCAAAATTTGGTGATAAATACATAATTATTTCTTTTTATAAATTATCATTCCTGTTTTTGTTTTTTTCTGTACATAGGTATTTCCTTTGTATTCAAAACTTGCCGCTCCTTTTTTCTTAGCCGCTGTCATTTTTGTAAAGTACTCATTCATTTTTTTTGACATTTTCTTTTTTTTTAATTAATTAATTATTATATACATCCTGCATTTTCTTTCAATTCGTAAATCACATCCATATCCTCTACTAATTCATCTAATTCCACTTGAGTATCCGCAAAATTGGCATCAACCTCTAAATTGTGTAAAGTGGTCTGCAAATATTCACAAGTTTCCTGCTCTTGAGGATTCATTCTAAATCCATCTGGCATTACTGATGAATCTATGGTGGTGCTAACTGATAACTCCCCTGTTTCACTAAAAGTATCAATTCCATCTCCCGGATGGTCTCCTACTTGGTTAGAATAGGAGGCTTTCTGTAATCTGCCTAATATTACATAAAAGCCGACCACCCCTAAAAGAGTTCCTAAAATTAATTTGTTTTCAGGATTCATTATTTTTTTAAAAGTATTATTATAGTCGCTAACGCTGCTACTCCAATTACCCCATACATCATCATATTATTGTTACTTTCATCTGTATCTCCAACTCCTGATGTGGTTCCTAAATTTGCTATGTCATCAGAGAAATCTATTATTCCTAAATCATTCTTTAAATCTTCTTTTATTTTATCTTTATCAAATTCACACGAACCGTCTGGATGGGTGGCTTTTGAGTTATAGTTTTCTGCCTTTTTACTCATACATCCATACACTCTACTTGATGGTTTTTCAAATTGACAACTATTATCATCATTAGTGGCAAATCCATCATAATTCATCGCACTTGAGTCGGTACATCCATAAACAACTTCAGGAGAAAACTGACAACTTCCATCATCATAGGTAGCGTCGTTATCATAATTTGTAGCCTCTCTATCCATACACCCACCTACAGATACATTTACCACAGCATCACAATTTCCCGCATTATACCAACCTTGAATTGTATCTCTCCAACTTTTACACGCTTTTATATGTCTATCTCTTACTCTTCTGTGTTTTTTCTTACTGGTTGACCATCCATACACCCCCGACAACCTGTTTTTTATACAAGTTAGAGCGTTATCTACATCAGTACAATTCATTCCTGAATTAGCCGGACATTTCTTTTTAGTATCCTTATAGGCATCATCGTACCTATGATTCTCGGCGTGAGAGCCTCCTACCCAAGTGTGATTGGAATAATCACTCTCTGAGTGTTGTTTTATATAATCTAAATTTTCGATGTCTATAAACATAACTTCTATTTTTTACTTAATATTATTGATTCATAACCTATATGCTCTAAATCTTCAAGTTTTACTATATGATGAATTTTTAGGTTTAGGTTTTTTACTATACTTCTAATTTCTTCCGATTGGTTCGGTTGATAAATAACTACCAAAAACCCATTCTCCTCTACAAAATTTAGACTTCTGGTCGTGTAATATTCTAAAGGGTCGGATTTTGATAACTCTTCATCACATTCTACTCCCCTATAAAAAGTCATATCGGGCATAGGTTGAGTAATAACTATATCGTATTTTCGAGAGTTGTTTGTTTCTCGGGCTATAAAATATTGTGATATATCCCTGATGTTAGAAAAGTACTCTCCTTTTTGTGATTTCTCCTGACAAAGTATGTCTGTTATCCTTTTACATACATAATCTATGTTAAATGCAAATAAGGTGGTGTTTCTCGGTGCTTTCTCTAAAATCCTACCTGCACCACTATTTGTGTGTAAAACGCTGACAGAAGCCGGTATATCTTTATTTCCTAAATCAGAAAGGTTCAGTATTTTTTGATTGAAAAACTCCCAAATTTCTTCTATTAATTTATCTGAAATAAGAAAATCATCACAACCATCGTATTGTCGATAGTAATTTTTTGATTGTTCAGTTGCATAATAATCCGGAGGTAGTGTGCGAATTATTTCTGAAATAACCTGATTTTCGTTTTGATTCTCCATTTATTCCTTTTCTATATCTATTAATAATACTCTATTATCAGGATTTGCATTTATCCATCCTAATTGAGGTTGAATTCTATTTTCCATATTTTTTGGGAGAATATACATAACTCTTTTTGGAGAGTATTTACGAATATTTGCCCAATCGCTGTCCATTAGTTCCATATCGGAAAAGAATAATACACAAACCTCACTATCGGGGTCTTCTTCTTGTTTTTTAAGTTCAATTCCTTTAATTTTCATAAAAGCACCCCCAAACTCCGTACTTCCCCCTCCTTTTAAGGGTAGTTGTCGTACAAATTGCTTTCTTACACTTTCTAAACTCTTTCTCACCGTAGGGACTGATTTTTCATCACTTTCAAAATCTTCTACACTACAAACATCACACCCCCAAAACTCTCCGTCATATTTTTCTGCTAACTCAGGCACAAATGACCCAAGTAATTCTAAAAAGTTATATCCTTTATATTTATACATTTCCATACTATATGATTGGTCAAGGATTATATAAATCTCTTTATTCTCTTTTAAAGTTTTAAACTTTGATTTTCTTGAAACAAAAATTCCTTGAGGTAAATAAGTTTGAGCACTCTCATAATCTATACCTTTTCTCATAATTGTAGGTTCAGAAAACATTTTGCCAATTCCCGCCTCTATTTCATCCATCCACGGGGGAGTTCCAAAGAATGGTAATTCATATACACCCGCTTTATCTCCTCTTTGTCCTCTACCGGGAGGATTAGGCTCTTCGGGTACAACCGAATTGGAATCAGGAAATTTTATTTTGTTAGACGCTAATTCCTCTATGATATTATCTATACTTTCATCCACATCTTTCAAATCTCTTAATTCATCGGCAGTTAAATCTTCTCCAGGAGTAAAAGGATTTCTTTTTATACTTCCACAAGGGGGTGGAGATGCACTCGAAACAGGCATATTCTTATGATTGAATTTATCAATATCTTTTTCTAATCTCCCAACCAATCCATCAAGTTTGTTGTTGAGATTTTCAATAATGCTGTCGTATTTTTTCGATTTCTCTTTATAATCCATTTACCATTTATTTTGAGGACAATGTTGCCCAGGTGTCCTGACCTTTACGCCGAGTATGCATCCACAAGTTAATTGATTACCTTGATAATCATATTCGGGGTTTAACAATGTTCCACAAGTTATTCCTACAGCGGGTGCGTGTTGAACAAACGGACATCTTCTACAAATTTCTAATTTGTCGTGTGCCGTTAGTTTTCTGGGTGTGTTCTGCCAATTATTCATAACAATTTATTTAATTCTTCTAGTTCTTCATTTAATATATTTACCTCTTTCTCTGTTAAAACATCTTTATAATTTTCTTTTATTTTAGTAAAGTTATCATAAGATGATTGTATTCTTTGTTTTAATCTATTTTCTTTTATTTTTTCTTCTATTTCTTTCTCCCTTTCACTTTTTCCTCCTACATCTCCATCTTCTGATTCTCCATCTTCTGATTCTTCTTCCGAATCTCCATCTTTTCCATCTTCTCCATCTTCTCCATCTTCTCCATCTTTTCCATCTGATTCTTCTTCCGAATCCCCATCTTCACCCTCTTCCTCTCCATCTCCCTCTTCTGTTTCGGAATCATCTTCTCCCTCTCCCCCTTTATCCTCTGATTCTTCGTATTTATCACTCCAATCTGTAGATTCCTCATCATCATCTAAAAATGGTTGGTCTGAAGGCTCCCCATCTACCCCTCCGTTTTTTAAGTTTTCTAATATTTCTTCTTTCCTTTCGATACTACTTTCATTATCCTCTCCCCCTTCCTCATCTTCTCCCTCTCCTTCTCCTTCTACATCTTGAGTTTCTTGGTCTTCTTCCTCTCCTGAATCTCCACCACCACCAGAATCTTCATCATCATCTCCATAATCTCCACCCCCCTCATCTTGAGGAACTATAGGTAATAACTCATCCTCATTAAACGCTCCATAATATTCAGCGTCTTTATTGGCACTAAAACTCATATAATTATTTTCTAATACTTCATCTACCTCATCTTCACTTGCTTCTTCAACAATATACTCTCCTGTTTCTTTATCAATATCAATAACTTTCCCAAATCTGCCATTATATTCGGATGCTTCACTATCAATTACTACCAAATCCCCAATATTAAATCCTGATTCCTGCTCTTGAGTATCTCCATTATCTTCTTTATCTTCTTTTTCTTGTTGATTAGCATCGTTATAGTGGTCACATATTACTCTCCATCCCGGTACATAAGGATTTTTTTCATCATAAGGCAAGTTTATTTTATAAAATTGTTCTTCAGGGACTAATAAATCTACCGGAGTGTCTTTGTAATAGAGGCATTTATATACACTTGTAAGGGATTCTCTGTTAAGATTCGCATTTATCCTTATATCCATACAAGTATTAGCGTTTCTTACACTTCCATAGTTAAATTCTTGAAAAATATCTTTTCTTAAAATATGACCTAATTCGTGTCGAAAAGCCGCTTCTATAGCCGGTTTCCAATGTATCATATATCTCGTAAATGTAGGGAATCCAACGACTATCCTCTTTCCTTTCTTTTTTGATTCATCATATGTAGAGTAAAAGGTCGGGGCATTAGGGTCATATCTTAAAGTTATACTGTCGGTAATATATCCGTGTTCTCTCACCATAGGAGATATAACATCTAAAACCTCTCTGTCGGGTATTCTTGGTAATCTTTTGGAAATCTGCTGATAAGAGAGTACTTTCATTTTAGACTCTCCTATATCCTTCTTTATTTTTGATATATAGAATTCCCAAAATTCATCCCAATCTGTATAAAATTTATGACCTTTCATCTATCACTTTTATTAAATCTCCTAAATTCCGTGTTTGCCTTGTTTCTGGTTGCCCAGATTTTACAAACGCCGATTGTAAATCATTGATTTTATCAAATACCTTTGGTAGAGATAAGAAATTCAATATTTTACTTTCGGTAGTATCTTTCTCCGCCGCTTTATCTTTAAATTCTACCCATTCTCTCGTATCCCCTAAAACCTCTCTATTAAACCTTGTAAATTCATTTCCAAAATACTTTTTCATATATACATTAAATGATAGGCAGTATTCTCCAACTTGTCCGCCTTTGCCTTGAGGATAGAATTGAAATAATCCTTTAGATGAAACATTAATCATTTTTGAGCGTGGCATTCCTTTAAATTCTTTTTTACTTGCTCCATAAAACGCCTTCTGAGTTACTGATTCATCAAATTTAAGTTTGCTTGCGTCTCCTTTGCTTAAAATTTTATCATATCTATTTGTAATATCTTGTTGTGTCGAGTTAAACAAATCCATATCTATTTGTGGTTCTTTTGATATTAGAGTTATCATTAATTTATAAATAACCGGTAACATTTTATCTCCAATTCCTGGTAATTGGTCATATTCTCCTTTAGCGTTTATAAGTGAGGCTTCGGTATAGTCTAATGTGTTAGAAACCCAAAGTTTAAGTTTTCCTATATTGAGCCCTCCAGAATCGTGTATAAGTTTAAATTTTTGAATAATATCAAGTTCTGTTTTATCCCAAAAAATATTCGGGTCTTCTTGATACGATTTCTCTAATATTAAACGCAACTGTTGGATTGGGTCTTTCGTGTCTGTGACTTTTTCTAAAATTGATACTGAATCTTTTTCCTCTAATTCATTAGGCATTAACTCTCTCCTCACCATACAATTAAAGATTTTTTGTAAATCACTATTTTTTTCTTTATCTGCTAAAAAATTATCATACATAATCTTCCCAAATCCCGTGTTTAATATTTCAGGGCTTAATATTTTTCTATCAACCTGTTCAGGATTATTATTCTCCTCTCTTCTGACTTTATTGTAATAATCATTAAAATTTTGGTAAATAAAATTATTTGCCTCATCCGTATGATTCAAGAGTTTGGGTAAAAAGGAGTATTGCCATTGTAGATTTACATCATCTAAAAATACTAATTTAGTCATTAAATCTTCTTTCAAATCTCTATCGTAATCATCATCTCTCGCTTCATCGATACATTTAATGATTTTCGCTACTGTAGAGGCATCAGGCATATAAAGTTGCATTGTATCATCCATTATAACTTGACAAAATCTCCTAAACAAAGCCTCCTCTATCCCTTTCGTTGCGTTGGCAATTCCTATTACTCTACAATCTAATAGGGGTAATTGTTTATCTATTTGACTATTTACACTATCAGCAATAGATTGATAAGAATTATTTTTAACAGTTAAAGGAATGTTTAACCCTTTTTTATCATTTATTTGCTTTAATGTCCAATCTTTAAGAGTTCTCTCTCTGACAATATGTAGTAGAGGAGCGTATTTTTCGTGTTCGTGAATTGAAACTTTATCTAATTCATCTAAAACAAGCCAATAATTACCATAACCCAAAATAGTACATAAATACATACACATATCTCTCATATCATCTCTTCCTGCTTGTTTCGAGGTTAAGGTGTCTTCGTGTGCAGTTTTTGCTTGTAAAGAGGTTTCTAAACTTCTTTTAAATGTAAAGGGTTTTTCGTTGAGTATTGTTTTTCCTACAGAAATTGATATCTCGCTTTCTCCTGTATCGATTAAAGAACCTTTATATTCTGTTGTGTTTTCTTCATATTTAGTATCCATCAAACCAATTAAAATTTGATGTAATACCCCATAAGAATATGTAAATTTTGGCTGAGCGCTATATACTTTTGCATATTTCTCAAGTATTTTTCTTCCATTGGCAACCTGACTTGAAATAGTTTCTTCATTCGGAAACCAATAAGGTTTAAGAAACTTCAGTATATCGGCTTTATTATCTCCCCCTATTAATTTTGCTAATCCCTCTATGTTTTCAGGTTTTTCTGACCCGATATAGAGCATTGAATGTGGTAATCTCCACCTTGTTGCTAATTCAAGTATAGTATAGGATTTACCAATAGAGGATTTACCTACTATTAGAGGTGGTATATCATATCTTACCAATTGTAATATCAGTTTTAGTAATTTTTTACCCTCAAAAAATGTTCTAAATGTTGCCATCTTTTTTTATTTTATTTTATTACAAGGTTTTTTCCATCTTTACATTGATTGGCGATATCTATAAAATCTACAAAACACTCATCGTTGATACAATCTATATTTATTACAATTCCTTGTTTTTCTGATTTTTTAGCGATTTCTTTCGCAAAATAATGATAGGTGTGGGGATGTCTAAAATCTTCGTCAATTTTTATATTTTTTACTTCTACTAAATGAGGATATTTATAGTGACTTCCTAGTTTTGCCTCACCAATTTTATTTACTTTCCCATTATTATATGTGTGCATCTCAAATTTATTTCTGTTTTTAGCATATCGGTCTGAAACCTTTAAATCAAACAACTCTCCTCCTTTGGCTAATTTCTGGATATCTGCTCCTTTATCAAAACTAATCCCATTTCCATCTATTTCATTAATTGCAGACGCAATTTGTCGAGGAGTTCCTTTAACCGAAAACTCTCGATTATCTGCCATACTATGCTTATTTATAATTCCCTCTCCTCCTTCGACTTCGATTTTTTGACCCGTAGATTTTACTGTCATTGGTATTCCTCCATCATCGTGAGATGGACCCACTGTAAATCCTCCTTTTGCACTCATAATGAACAAAAATAGAAAAATTATTCCTATCTTTACACCAAATTTCAGGGTATATTTTTAACAACCTCTGAAAACTTAAAAAAATAAAATATATATTTTTATGAAAAATGGAAAGATTTTACCCTCACAATTCACCACAGATAAAGGAGAAATATCTCCAATAAGTATTGCCTTCTTTGGACTCACTCTTGCTGTTATATTTTATCAACTTTCCTTTTATAGAAAGTGGTTGAAATCGATTGACCATAGCCAATCTTTAGAGGCGAGAATTAAACAATTAGAGGAGGAAAATCAGAAAAATAATGTCACAATAGTTTCATAATTTTTTTTAAGATTTCACACAAAATAATATACCCAAAACTTAAAAAATAAAATACCATTATTATCATCATCAAACCAATGGTAATGGGCAAATAGCACAGACCGCACACAAAAATCACTATATTCTTAGCATAAAAACTTTTTTTACTCATTAATAAATAAGGAAATAATAAGTATAGAATATTCATCTTACAGTGAATTTTTTCTAATCTCTTCTTTAAGGTTGTGTCGGGTTATAACCTCTCCTGAAGAGGAATCGACATAAGTGTTGGGGGTCGGCAATCCCATTTCGTTGTATACCTTTTCTATTTGTCGACCCTCCCGTTTTACTAAAAGTATCTGTTCTCCAATTAAATCTGTATAATATTTTTCTGTTCCATTTGAAATCCTTTGATTACTCCTTACTCTAAACCATATTTTAACGAAATCCGACTCTTTATAGTGTTCTTTGATGACATCACTCATTTGATAATAAAAAAGGAGAGAAACAAAATAAGGACTCTTATTTCGGCTTTTTTTAAGGACTACACTAATTATATAGTCATTTATAGTAAGTATTTTATGTATTCTCCCGGATATATTCATTTTCTTCGGTTGTTATTACTCCACAATTACAATTCTTACAATCCTTATCAGGCACAAGTTGCAAAAATAAAGAAAGAATTATATCTAAATCATCAGCATCCTCTATTACATTAGTCATTAATCTCAGTTGAGGAACAAGGGTTGGAATAACATAGGCTTCAAAATATCCTCTTTTACAGATATTATGATACGATAATTCTTTTTTATCTGATGATATTGTCCAAAACATCTTCCACAGAAAATCAAACTCATCGGACATCTCTTCAAACCGAGTCCATTCAGCCAAACCTATTTTAAGTTTTCCTAATTCTCTGTACTCTTGCTTCATTTAATTCTCAAAAGATTTTAATATTAATTCGTTCAAAGATAAATTATTTTCTAAAATAATATCATAAAATCTCATTAAACCTAAATTTTTACACACTCTTACTATTTCCGGATGCCCTCCAGATTCATTACTCATCACCTCTCTTAGTAGGGTAGATATTTTTTGTTTTTCTCCAAAATCTGACTCCTTTTGACCCTTTTCTTTTATTTCCATCTCGCATTTTACTCTTGCCTCTCTTAGTATCTGATTTTTAGTTTCATTATCAAGTTGAATAACCTCAAGTTTATCTAAAAAATCATACGATATATACCCAAAATCGTTATAATATTTTTCTTCTTTATACTTCTCAAAACCATCTAAAATCGCATTTAACATTAACTCCTGCTGCTCCTCCTCTGTTGGCTCTGGAGGGGTTTGAGTTTTTTCTACTAATTCTTGGTAATCTAATATAAATTTTCCCTTATACTCTTTGTATGCGTTAATTATTTTAGAGATGTATATAACATTAAAAGATTGATAATGCTCAGCGTTTATATTTAATGTTCCGGAAGTTGCTAAATTGAACGCATTATCGATTTCTAAAAGAGATAATCGATAGAAATGTTCGGCAATATATTCCACAAACAGCCGTATCTCTTCATCTAGAGGTAATGGTTTAACCCCACACAATACCGACCATTTTACAATTAGTTTGTGAAGGTTTTGAAATTGTACATTTTTATCTTCCGCCTCAAAAAACGAAGATATTTTTCTATCATAATGACCCTGTACTATCTTTTGGTCACGATTTCCCCAATCTTGAATAATCTGTAGATTGAGCGCCGTGTATTGCTTTTGTAATTTGTTCATTTCTTTCTTTTTGTTTTTTATTAATAGGTTGTTCTTTAATTTTCAGTAGTATGTTGACCATATTACTATTAATTTCATTTAATTTTATTCTTCCTCTGTTATAATCATCGAGTTTTTTCCAATTTCCAAGTATATAAGTCCAAGATTGCAAGACAGCAGAATCTAAATCATCCTCTTTAAGAGATGGATTCTTCTTTTTGCATTGTGATTTCAGGTATGAAATGATAGATTTCATTGACTTTCCTTGCATTCCATCTATTTTGCATCCTACTCCCGTTTTGTCTTGACAAAACACATCGTACATTTCTATCATTTTTGAATAAACAGAGGATGCTTTAACGGGGAGTTTAGATTCTTTCTTCTTTGATGCCTTTTTCTTTTTTACTGATACTGTTTTCTTTTCTACAACCCGACCACTCACATTGTCTAATAAACTTATTTGCAAGTGGTTAGAGAACCACTTAAAAACCATATTATCGCCATAAAAAGAATATCCGTAATTCACAATTCGTTTCATTGTAGATTTAGCAACCTTATATTTAACCAATATTTCATAGATATAGATAGTAGATTCGTTATTTTCATCCAACCGAGAATGGATATATGTCCAAATCAACATATAGGTATCCGGTTTTCCTATTAAATATTTAATAAAGTTCTTATGCACTATACCTGATAATCAAAAAATTAATTTAAAAAAAGTTTGTTGTGTAAGATATAAATTTTATTTAGTTCCATTCGATTTCTTTGTTTTTGTTTTGTTTTGTAGTTCTTTTCTATAACACCCCTGACATATCACATATTTTCCAAAAGCATCGGTTTTGTAAAGATGAGAATCTGCTTTATGAAACATAAACTTATTATCACAAAGGGGGCATATGGAAATAGTAAACATTAAAAGTGATGGTTTAGTATTCTGGATTATTATAAGTTTCACCTCTCTTTATTTTCCCTCCAGACCATTTGTTGTCAATGTCTTCTATAACCTCTTCTTTCCAATTTTTTTCTATCGAAAGTGATTTTTTACAAATTTTATCTTTTAATCTCTTTAGTCTTTCGTGCAAAACTTCCGTTTCTACGATACTGTGAGGCTGACATTTTAATACCTTACAAATTTTAACCAATGTTATAAGGTGATAGTTTAATTTTTTTCCGTTTACTATTTGATTTAATGCGTACAACCCAACGGGAGTTTCATATTCTTCGCATATCATCTGATAAAGTCGCTTTTGACTTATCTTTTTTCTCTTTAAGAGTCGTTTTAATTTAGTTTCCATAATTACTTGTTTTTATTTTTTTTTGTCGTTTTTGGTTTTTTTAATTGTTTGGATGTTTTCTTATTAATCACTTGACCATCCATATTCCAGATTTTTGGAGTTCTGTCCCTACTCATCTGTTCTACTTCGTGTTGTTTTTTAACCCTTTCCTGATACTCTTCAAACTCTTCCTTTGTAAGTTTCTGTTCGTGTTTTTTATAGGCATTTGCTTTGTCAATTAACTCTGTATGGTCGGATTCTTGTAGGGTCTTTAGAACAAATTCCATATACGCACACTCGATTTTGTATAATTTACCTTCGTGATTTCTAAATAAAAATCCTTTTTTCCTTTTTTGAACTGCCTTATCATAGGATTTGGCTAACATCTCATAATTATCCGAACTAATAAAAAGTCCTTTTTTCAACTCGAATACTCTAATTTTTTTATCTTCTGACATAATATTTGTTTTTTTATTATTAATTTTTTTCTAATTCACTTTCAAACACCAACTCTCCTATTCCAAAAGCCCCATTTACATAAACCTTTCCGTAAAACGCCCTATCAGTATGAACTTTCTCGGATAGACCATCTCTTAATATCCTTAACATAAACGCCACAACTGCGGGGTTGTTCATTATTTGAGACCATTTATATCCAAACACCTCTTTATCTACATCTTCTATGATAATAAGGGGGCTTTCGAGTCCGTATTTTTGTAAAAAGTGTTGGCTTTTTGTGGTAATCTGGTATTTTGTATTTCTTCTAATTTGTGTTTTTCTTTCAGTCATTTTGAGGGGAGATTTTAATTTTTAAATAATCGGTTGGTTGTTGTTTTTCATACTCGGATAAAATAGATAATAAAAACTCCTCTGATAATGTGTTGGAAAAATCGTAAGGAATATCGGAATGATTATCTTTTATACACGATAACATTTTCTTTTCTTGTAAAATATCGTTTAGTAGTCGTTTGTCTATTTTTATTTCTAGTTTTACCATTAGTGTTTTTTAAAATAATTATCAAGGTCTATTGTATTTTTTTCTAGTTCTTTTCTTAAATATAATCTATGTTTATACTCGCTAATGAAATACTTGATGTATTCTTTTTTCTCCTCTTTAGTATAAATTTCTCCTATCGGATGATACTTGATTGTTGTTCTTTTAGAGGGTCCTACCTTTAGTTTTTTTCTTAAAAAGACTCCTTCTGAGGTTTTTCTTTTTAAATAAACAGTATTGGGTTTGTTATTATGTGCCATTATTCTTGCTTTTTAAAGGGATTATAGGATGGGGAATAGTTAAGATAAACATTATGATTAATAAATTTATCTTCTTTGGCTTTAAAATCATACCATTTTACCATTTTTTCATCTAAATCCTTAAACTCAATATAAAAATCTTTGTATTCGTAATTATGTTTATCTAGTATTTTTTCTACACTCTTTTTTCGGTCTTCATTTAGATAAACACAATCCGTAAGCCACATATAAAAATCATCTCCTAGTGCGTGAGCGATTTCCATCATCACTTCTGCAACATAATTTATAACCGACCAATAAAAAGGACTATAAGTATCAATATAATCTGTGTTAAGAGTTGATTCTACTAAAACTCCTTCTTTGTAGGTGTCAATGGTTTCGTGTTTATTTAACGACCCTATACTTGCAAGCAATCCGAATTTCCAATCTTTTCTTCTTTTCCAAGCCTTACTATACAATTCCTCTGTAAAGTACCCTAAATTGTACGCTGTCTTGAAAAAACAAGCGTTTATATCAATAGCATAGGTCGATTCTTTTGATTCGGATGATTGATTCTTTAACGATATTCTATTAATCTCTTCAAAATTATAAAGTATCAGTTTAGGCATATACTTTAGTTTTGGTATTTTTCCTCCTTTTGCAATATAGGAATCTATATTTTTTCGGACTGCCGAAACCATATGTACTCCGGGTAAATTGTCATTGTTAGAATTTCCAAAGTATAATCTCTTAAATGGAGAGTCATCATATTCTTCTTTAAATATAATTTTTCTCGTCAATCCACTACTAACGACAGTGAAATCTCCTTTATTGTCTTTGAGTTGTTGTAAATCAAAGTCGAAATTATCTAAATATCCAGAACGAGCAGTAGTTATCATATTTATTTTATTTTACAGAAACATTCCTAATTCTTTATACAAACGATTATTCGCCATTTTTATATATTCTTTATTTAATTCGAATCCTATATAATTTCTTTTTAGTTTTCTCGCAGTCACCGCTGTTGTTCCTGCTCCCATAAATGGGTCTAATACAATTCCGGGATAAGTTTCATCAGATTTACATTCACATTGTTTTACAAAACCATTATCAGAATAATTATTTACTCCCTTTATTCCACTTTTATAAAACACCTCCGTCATTGATTTATCAAAAGTATCATCTAAATTTAATAATTCTTTTAATTTTAACCAATCATTTTTATCCGGAAAACTCCCATTCTTTTCAAACCAATGATGGGGTGCTTGTGTTCCAAAATAAGACTCAATCTTTTCAATAGTTAAATTTGATTTATTTTTATACTTCTGAAGATACTCTTTTAATGAGTTATGATTAGGTAAATTTCTATATTCGATAATTTGTTTTCTAAACTCCTTTTCAACAATAGCATAAGGTTTTCTCTGTTCGTCAGTATTTCGGATGATTTTTTTCTTTATTTCTTCAACTTCTTCTAGGGTTAAATTTTTATCGATTTTATTTGTTCGTTTATAATTTGTATTACATTCACTACAAATATATTCCGGACATCCGGATTTAATCATTCTCTCTACTAATTTTTGAGGAAATATAGCAAAATGAGCGTCAGGAAATGGTTTAGTGTTAATACTCCAAACAGTTCTCATATTTTTTCCGTTGGGATTTGGTCTGGTATTTCTATTTCTATATGTTTTTTGTCCTGTTCCTTCATCCCAATCGCTTTTACCATCTGCCTCTAAATTATCCCCCGCCCACCTGTTTGTTGGAGTTGTGTATGGGTCAAATTGTTGTTCAAAATAATAACCTCTCGATTGTTTTACAAAAAAGAATATTTTCTCAAAATCTACTGTAAATCTATCCGTAGCACTACTAGGCATTTGGTTTGGTTTGTGCCATATTAACTGATTTCTTAAAATCCATCCATTATTTATCATTTCTAATGCAAATCTCTCAGGAATCATTAATAGACTTTTATCTAGATTTGTTCCTCTAAATTTACTACTCTTTGATGTCCCGTTTGGTAAAACATAAACCTGTTTAGATTTTTTTATGTATTCAGAGGTATCGGCATTTTTAGTTGTTCCACTTCCTGAACCCCCATAAGTATCTCCTAAATTAATAAAACAAGTTCCTTCGGGTTTTAATACTCGATACACTTCTTGATATATTTCTGAGAGTTTATCAATAAATTCTGTATAATCGTGTTCATTTCCCACCTGACCATCAACTCCGTAATCTCTCAATCCCCAATAAGGTGGAGATGAAATACAACAATCTACACTGTTATCAGGAAGTTTCTTTAGTCCTGTAAGACAATCTTCATTATGGATTATGTTTTTCTTCATTAACGATTTTTAAATAAAAGGCATCTCCACAAATAGGTCTCATTTAATTGACTTCTGATAGCCAAACCTTATAATAATTCTTATTTTATTTCTCTCTTTCCACATATAAGAACATCTCCTACTATAAAATCAGAGATGTGAGGAAAGTTTTTCCTGTATAATCGGGTGGCTTCTGTATTGATTGGCTTATCTTTTCTTTTTCCATCTTCATCTAAAACCATTAATGCGTCCTCGTTGGGTAATCCTATGATTTCAAGGTATCCATCCACAACAGCGTTTAATTCTTTTGCTATGAAATATTTTTTGTTTTTTGGATTTGTTTTTTTGCGTGTTCCGTCGGTTTTAAGTATAGTAGCCATATTTGTTTTTTTTTATAGTTTGTTTACACAATAACTCCTTCTGAGAATTATTGATAGTTTTATTTTTTTTGTGTTAGTAATTCGATTGTAAAAGTGTCATCAAATACAATACCAATTACTTTTTCATTAGTATTATTTTCTACTTTTTCTATACACTCTTTTAAGTTAGACCTAAAAGGAAACATACTGATTTCTCCTTCTTTAGATATTCCTTTATCTATTATAAAATGTCTTCTTTTTCCTGGTGTTCCCATATCTTTATCTTTTTTTAATTAAAAATAAGAGAGATGTTATTACGATATCAAAATTTTATTACCATATGACTTACACACAAAATATCGCCTTTATACCTCACGATATAAAGCATCTCTCTTATTTCAATGAACTTTTCACAAACATACAAATTATTTTTAGAAATAATCACGATTATTTTAGAAATTTTATTTCCCTCTGATAGTTTAGTGTTTTTTGAGTTGTATTATCTTAAATTTTTGTGAAAAAAGAGGTGAAAAAAACCTGATTTCACTCATTTCTGATGTTGGTAAGGGTCGATAGTTGGAACAAGTAGTCAGAAAACTTGACCACTTAGGGAATACTTTTACCAAAAATTAAGTAACGAAGAAAAAGTTCGTGACCTCAACTTATGTTTGCACCACATTAACCGGCAAAAGTCCTAGCCAACTAATATAGGCGTTATAGTTATGAATATGCACATTTCAGGTTCAAGTGAGTTAAAGTATTTAATGTTTCAAAGTGGAGACCGGCTAGATAGTAAGTTTGGCTGTATGTTTCCTGCTGATTTTTCTCACGACAAGTTTGCTGCTTTAATCATTGATAACCATCCTTTTCGAAAGGACTTAAAAGTCGTTTCGGGTGGATTTATTAAGTATGATGAGGAAACAAAAAGTTTTCTCACCGTCGGGAAAAGTATTTCTTGTCGTGTTTCAAGCGATGTAGGAGATATCATTCATTTTGCTTTGGAAGCAAATAGAGATGATTGGTAAAATTAGGATAACCAATATTTATTGGTATATTTGCATTACACAATAGGGAATTTCTTTTGTCAGCAATACACCCTGTTTTGTGTGGCTCGATTTCGAGAAAGGGGGACTAAACAACCAATAAGTTGTGCCCCCTTTCACCTTTCTATAGGGTTCGTATAACATTTAGAGTAGGTAGAATCGATTGTTTCCCACTTATCTATATCTTTATGGGAAAACCAACAATATCGGGCTGTCGTTGTTGTTAGGGGTTGAATAAACAAATAGTGGGATACTTCTTTTTGATTATTATTATGAGAGTCATAATTTATTCTGAGGGTTTTTCCCTTACTTTTTATTCCTTTTACATCAATTTTATATATATCGGAATATACACTCATAACAATATCACATTCCACAACAGGAGATAAATCTAACATTGGAGCAAGTTTTTTTATATCACATCCGGCTTTAATTAACATATGTCGGGCTATAAGTTCTGATATGATTCCTAATTGGGAGATTCTGTGTTCGTCATCCCCTCTATATTTATCTGTTCCTTCTTTATAAACATCTTTAGAAAGTTTAGAACGAATTTCTGCAAGTTCATCTGATAGGGTAATAAACATTTCTGGATAATTAGTTTCTGCCCATTCAATCATAATGATAGGTATTGTATAATACAATATATTATAATAAAAATTATAATATCAATAAAGTGTTTTTTTATAAATTTCATTTATTATTTCTTTCATTCCTAACAATAGAAGGCATTCCTTTATAATCATCGGTGATAACTTGTTTCATATAATTACCACAATCACAAAGAGATTCTTTTACTTGTACCACTCCATCTATAACACAAATTGTTGTCTTATTGAGTTCTTTTTCTTTTTTACATTTATTACATTTATAGTGTGCCATATATTATATATTAATTTCATTCATAATCTTCATAAGATTTTACTTCTGTTATATTAGATTTTGTAAGTATGTTAATTTCATTTTTTACATTAAATCTTCTATCATTTGTTCTATAAACTTTTCTTGCTAATTCAATAAAATCATTATCGAATTCTTTATTAAGTTCTTTAATACGAATATTGTCTTCTATCGACCACAATTCTTTATTAATTACACATAATTTATTATATAAAACTTTTAATGATTCTCCATAGGATTTTTCACATAGATTTTCATATATATTATATAATAAAATATATTCATTTTTTATATAAAAAAGTTTTCCTTTTTCTTTTATGTATTCTTTTTTAATTTCTAATATAGAAAGTTTATCGACTAACTCTCCAATTGATATAGGTATTGTTATCATTCTTTAATGGATTTTATATATGTATCTATGTTGTCCGAAACATTATTTATTAGTTTAATTTCTTTATAAAACTTCTTACCAAAAATTATATATCTTATTAAACAATAAAATAATAAAAATGATAGTCCAAAAGGTATAATTAATATAATAAAAAATAATGTAAAATGTATAATAGATTTTCTTGTCATATTTAAAATAATTTTAATTGTTTTACGGGGTAATTTAATATAAGTAATTCTGTACCTCTATTTTGTTCTTTTCCTTTCGTTGCAGAAGCACTTTTTGGATATGATTTCATTTCCCAACTATATTTATCTTTTGGTAACCATTCACTTAATAAAGGAAAGTCGTAATAACTCAATGCAAATCTTCCTTTTATATCAATGAGTTGTTTGCAAAGTTTTTCGTGGTCATCTCTATCGAATTCGTGTTTAGAATAATAATCCTCTGTTTTCCAATAAGGAGGGTCAACATAAAAAAATGTTTTTTCATTATCATATTTTTCTATTACTTCTGAGTAGTCAAGATTTTCACATTTAGTTATCTTATTTAATTTTTCTATAATCTTATAATTATTACATCTATTTCTTACTGAATCAAATTTATCATTATAGTCATATAAGTATTTTGATTTTTCTGGTCTTGAACCACTAAAAATATTTGTCATTATATAAGCGTATCTTAATGCTAAATCATTATCTCCTAATTTAATATTATCCATATCTGTATCATCAAATACTATTTTTTTACTTTCATTAAAAAATTCTTCATTAAACGATTTTGTATTACAAACTAATTCTCTGAAATCTTCTTTTCTAAAACACTCAAATAAATTTACCATAAATCTATTGAAGTCATTATAGATAACTGTTTTAAGTTTGAATTTGTTATAGATGTCGGCTTTTATATATACCCAAAAAGCACCACCAAAAACTTCTACATAAGTTTCAATGTCTCCAGGTATGAATGGAACAATCCATTTTGCCATTTTATTTTTACCTCCTATATAATTTATCATCAGTTGGGTGTGTTTGATTAATAATTATTTTTATGTTGTCCCTGAAGGGCTCGAACCTCCACTCTCCTGCACCAAAAACAGGCGTGTTGCCAGTTACACCAAAGGACAATATTTTATTTTTTTCTTTTATCAAAATTCTTTAAATTATTTAAAAGTTTTTCATTTTGATTGTTATTAAAAAAATTTATTAAATATCTTACTATTCTTATCATTTTTTTTTTATTTAACGATTAATGATTGTCTTAGTGTATTTCTTTTTGATAACAGAGAACTGCTTAATTCCTCATCTTCTCTTATTTTTCTTCTTTTCATTTTTTTGTCGATTCTGTTTATTTCATCTAGTTTTAATAATCTTGCTTTGTTTTTTCCGTTTCTTTTGCTCATTTTTTTATTCTTTTTAATTGTATTAATGTTTATATATATTTATTTAATTGTTTTTCTAAATCATCTATTTTTTCATTTATATTATCTGTTTCGACTGAA
>Ga0209756_1000718_pt1 | contig 32323 bp, 44 predicted proteins | sample ETNvirenome_6_85_FD_184071 | JGI IMG/M metagenome (GOLD analysis project Ga0209756, IMG submission 184071) | Marine viral communities from the Pacific Ocean - ETNP_6_85 (SPAdes) (version 3) | ecosystem: Environmental > Aquatic > Marine > Oceanic | place: Pacific Ocean | collected 2013-06-19 | reverse complement strand
GTATGCGGATACCTGCCAGTCGAGATCGAGCCGCTCCAGGTACGTCGAGTCCAGGCGGCTCGTCGTCTTGATCTCCATCAGGACCGGAACTTCGTTTCCGTCGAGCTCGCCCGGCAGAAAGACGCCGTCGATCTTGCCGGCGAAGTCATGCCGCAGGGAGGGTCGGCCTGTTTCCGGGTTCCTGAATGGCACCCGGAACTCGACCTCGTGACGGCTGGGCCACCCTTTCCAGAGCTGGAGCCCGCCCTCGACCATCGACCGAACGATCGCAGAGTCCAGGGCCAGCTTCTCTCGCTCCGACTCCGACCAGATCGCTCCAGCCTCCTGCTCCAGAAGCTGGACGGCGGCGCCCGCCTCGCCCAGCTCGAAGCCCAGATGGACAGCAGAGCCCATACCCAGGGCGGTCGTCGTCGGGGTCTTGAAGCGCTCCAAGTACCGGAGGCGCATCTTCTCCTCGCAGGAGATAAGCGCCGTCATCATCGACTGAGTTACTCGAGTGCGGTCACTCACGAGCCGCTCCTCTCTCGCAGACCGTGGCGGCAGACATCACAGACAGGGCCGAAGCCCCACTGCGACCTCGGGCCGACTGGCGAGGCACAGCCCCAGCGGGAGCAGATCCCAGGGGGCTTGATCCTCCTCCGCAAGTTAGGCCGCAGGAGGGACAGGTTCCGGCCTGCCTTGAGTGCCTTGATCATGCTCCCCCCCCTGCTGCACGGCGATACGCCACGAGCTGCATCGTCGCCACGTCGTCGGGACAGCCGGCCGTCACGGTGACGCAATTCCGGTTATTCCTCTCGCACTCCAGGCACGATGGGTGCCACCCGGGGGAGAAGATGCGAATGCGCGACATGGCGCCCGGAGCAGGCACACCCCTCGTAGCAAGTTCGGAGTCCTTTTCGGTGATGGCGTCAAGTCGGCGCTCGACCTCAAGCTCAGTCATGCCACCTTCGGGCCTGCGAACAGACTGCGACGCGTAGATCCGTCGATACTCGCTCATGCTCCCCCCCTCACCAGCGAGAAGCTCCGCTCAGTGGACACCCTCTCCCTGACGTGGACGGCTCCATCGTCCCGGAAGGTCAGCTCCGCGCACCCGTTGTCGTCCATCCACTCCCACACGAGCCCGGCGATTGCCTGGAGGGTGTCCTGCTGGCTCTCCCCCTGGCTGGCACCCCCGTAGCTCAGGAGCTGCTTGACTACCCTCTCGGCGGAGGAGTCAGGGGTGGATGTGGCCTCGATGGGCACCCGGCTGGGATCTCCGTAGTTCGCGGGCCTGGAGGCTGCGCCGTTAGGCAGTGGCCCGAGCCCCTTAGCCTCACGCCATTCGCGGGCTGCGGTGTAGAAGGCGTTGCGACTGGTCTTGAGTCCCAGCTCCTCGGCCCTCTCCAGGATGTTGTCGGCCGTCAGGGAGGGGTCCTCCTCGATAAGCCTCCGGGCGACTGCTGTCATGTTCATCATCGTTCGTTCCTTCCTTCCTTCGCTCCAGCCAGGACATCGCGCCCCGGGGTGGACCCCGCTCTGCCGGCCCCCGAGAGGCGCGGCAGGCGACTGGTAGCTAGTTCTCGGACAGCAGATTCTCGATGCCCGCAGAGCCCTCAGCGAGCCCCCTGCTGAGCAGGCGTCCCGCGAATCGCTCCAGGCTCCTCTGCTCGCTCAGGGAGCCGTCCTGAGCGGAGAGGGTCAGCCCGGAAACCACAGCTGCGAGGTTCCTGCCTGGGAAGCTCGTCTCGTCCCTGGTGCAGTCAGCAGCACGGCGGACCTGGGCCTCCGTCATGTGCCCGTCTTTCCGTCCCCAGAGGTGGAGGAGCTGGAACGCATCTGCGACGGCGACCTTCGTGGCATCGACGAACTTGTCCACGAGGCCAGCTCCGCTGACCCGGGCCGACTTGATGGCATCCCCCAGGGTCCTCTGAATCGTGTCGATGGAGAGGGGGGCGAACTTCCCTCGCTCCTGACCCTCCGACAGCAGGGTGTCGATGTCGACGGTCGGGGTGTCTGGTCTGTCGATTACTTCTACTCGCATTGCTAATCCTCCGTTCTGTTCCTTCGCATACCCTCTGGGGTACACCCTGGCGGCTCGACGCCCCCCGGGGGGAGGACGGAGCCAGTGCCGGGGCTACCGGGGCTACCTGGCCTCGGACTCGGTCCCCAGAGCGGTCAGGGCGAGGAGATCATCGAGGACTGCGTCGAGGGCGATCCAATCCGAATCGCACCGCTCTGAGGGGTGCACCGAGGGGTGCCGGGTGAGGACGGACTCGATCTCGCGCCTGCGGCGGGTCTTCTCATCGCGGCTCAGGTTCAGGCTCATCCGAAGGTTCGAGTATCGGCGTCGGACGGTGATAGGGGGGATAGGCATCTCAGTTCTCCTCGTTCGGGGTGGACAGGGACAGGGCGGACAGGGTGCTGCTGATCGAGTCCAGAGCCTGACGGAGGTGGTCGTTCTCGCGCTGGAGGCGCTCGTTCTCGCGCTGGAGGTCAGTCAGGGCCTCCGGGTCCTTCCCGTTGGCGGTCGCGTCGAGATCCCCGCGGAGGCTCCGAACGTCAGCGATGCCCGAACGAACGACTCCGGCAGCCTCGTCGATCCACTCCTGAGACTCAGCGTCGAAGCGGGCGAGGAAGAAGTCCCCGTCCTCGTCTTCCACGAGGTGCAGTCCCGCTGGCCCAGGGTCGCCAGGGCTCTTCTTCATTGCGGTGGTCATTCGTTCGTTCCTTCCTACTTCGTGACGTTCAGGGTGGAGCCGCAGCCGTCGCAGGACAGCGGGAAGGCGTCCCGCGGCTCGCAGTGGCCGGCCTCGCAGGAGGCGCAGATCGCGTGGACGAGTCCGGTGCTGGGCCAGAGGTCCGCGTCGTCAAGCGCGTACTCGGAGATCGCCGCGCTGACCGTGTCGCGGAACCCCGCGGCGACCCAGAGGCGAACCTCCGCGAGGACTTCGGCCCGGTTGACGCAGGGGACGCCCTCGACCCAATAGGTGCAGTCGAGGCAGTGGCCGTCCGCGGGGGGCCGGCGACCGCAGGAGCCGCAATTCTGATTGAGTTCCGTCATCTTCTCGTTCCTTCCTTCGCTGCGGTCCTTGCCGCAACTCGAAACTACCCGCATCGAATCCGAATGGGTAGTGGAAGACGCGAAAAAGACTCGAATCGATGCGAAAGGAACCGTCAGCCCCGCTCGGCTTCCCTCCGTCGTCGCTCTCTCCAGTAGTCCTGGGCTGCCTGGGCGGGGCCGACCTGTTCCGACCGACTCGAGATCCAGCGCTGGTGGCTCTCTGAAATCTTCGGAGCTGGCGGCAGGGCGTAGTCCCATCCTGGTCGCGACAGGAAGTCTTCGACATCCCGCTGGTTCGCGAATATCTCAGCCTCGCGCCAGAAGTTTCCAGCGAAGCAGGAGCAGCGGACGCAGTAGTCGTATCCCTGCGGATCGCGGACAGAGACTCGGCCGGAAGAGCACCGGTGGCCGCACCCTGGATTGTGCGGGGCCTCGCTGCCCGTAGATGCTGAGATCCGAAGGGCTCTCTTATGAACCCGAAGGACATCGTCGGGCGTGATGTGGCCCCAGCCCTTGCCGACCTCGACTCGATCTGCGTGTTCGCTTCTCGCCTGGCGGATCCGCTCGTCGAGGATCTGCTCCGGGATTGCCTCGAGCTCGCGGAGCCAGACGGCGACAGAGTCTGAGGTCGGCGCCCCTCCTCTGGAGATCGCCGACAGGTGCAGCCGGATCGTTTCGATTCTTCGTCTGGCGTCTGTCATCAGCTCTTCTCCTTGTCTGCCTGGAGGACGGCAAGCCCGACCACTTCGGCTAGTTTCGGGGGGACCGCGTTGCCGACCTGTCGGTACTGGGCCGTCTTTGTTCCCTGAAACGGATAGTCACGAGGGAAGTCCTGAAGGACGGCGCACTCCTGGACCGTGAGGCGTCGTCGTCCCGTAGTGAGCCAGAGGGTGTCTGACGCGCGGGCGGGGCCTCCGTTGGCTGTCCAGCCTGTGCTTTCCTTTCCGTTCGTGCCCTTGTACTCAGTCGCCGACACGGCTGCTGACGGACGGTCGAGTAGCTCCGGGTGGCTCGCCTTCTTCCAGACAGACCCACTCTCTCGGGACGGGTTCGATGCAGACTTCTCCGTCGGGGCCGATGTGGGAGATGTCGATCGAATCTCCGTTGATGTACTGGATTTCAGCCCAGAATGGCTCCCTTGCTCCGCACCAGCACTCACACTCTGGGGTGACAAATATTCGCATCTTAGATTCTCCATCCAGGGTCCAGCGTTGCCAATCTGGACCGCTGGGATCGTCGTGCAGGGCTCGTCGGCGAGTTCCGGCCTCGAGCCTCCGAGCGCTGGCTCTCTCTCCGAAGCGTTTACGGTATGGACTCGGAAGCCGTTGTCTGCGTGCGATCCAGCCAGGAGGGTCGGGAGCGGCTCATCGAGGGGAACCGGCGCCCCCGCTGAGTTGCTGTGCTGGCGGGAGGTGATCGCAAGAATCTGGGGGGCTGGGACGCGCTCCACCCAGGGTCCAGCGTTGCCGATCTGGCTTGCTGCGATCGTCGTGCAGGGCTCATCCGTCAGGTCCCTGTGGTTCCTCTTGTGTGCCACCTCAGAGGACTGCGGGTTCCGGCCTCCTCCGATGACTCGGATCTCCGTGGCCGCCTCTCTCATCTCGCGAAGGGTCGGTCCAAGGGCATCCCGGACGGTGCGCCAGGTCTTGAGCCTTCGTCCGAAGAGGTCCCCCTGATCCGCAGCCTTCGGATCGCCGTGAGTCGGGTCGGGCCAGCGAATCGGACGAGGGCCAGCGCAGAGGATGATCCTCCTTCGATGCTGGGGAACCCCGAAGGAGCTCGAGTTGAAGATTCGCCAGCCGACCCAGGCAAAGCGCTCTCGGAGCTGGGCGAGGATGACCCGATCGAAGTAGGCCCGCGGGCACTGCTCTGGGCCAGCGCAGCCGTCCTCGCAAGCCGCTCGATGCGTCGTCAGCCCGACGACGTTCTCTCCCATGAACCATGTAGGGCCGGCTCCCCGCTCTCGGAGGTGGTCGATCGCTGCGACGGTCCAGGGCCACCCGTTCCGCTCGTCTTTCGCGCCCTGGCGCTTCCCCGCCGCAGACCAGGCCTGGCACGGAAAGGAGGACCACAGGAGATCGCAGTGAGGCCAGTCGTCCTGAATCAGGGAGAGGTCGCGGATGTCGCCCTCGACCGCAGGCAGCCCAGCGGCGCGCAGCGTCGAGCAGGCGTCCGGGTCCCATTCCAGACAGCCCAGATGCGAGAAGCCGGCAGCCTCGAGGCCCAGAGCGGCCCCCCCAGCTCCAGCGAAGAGTTCGATGACGTTCATGGTGCTCCCTCTGCAACGCTCAGGGACGCAGGCCCCCGGTAGTTTCGGACCCATACGAACCATGCATATTCGCAGGCGTCCGTTCTCCCTCCTGTGAAGCTGGGGCGCTTCGACAGGACGATGACTCGACGAAGGGGGGACCTCTCACCGACCAGATCGATCCGGCGCCGCGAGGAGCCCAGGAAGTTCAGCCGGAGCAGGAACGCGACCTTCGCGTAATGAGGGACGAGCTCCAGCGCTGCTCGGGCGAAGTCAGCAGCGAGCCGATAGGGCGGATTCCCGACGACCGCGGCGGCAGGCGACAGCCCGCGCATCCTCGAGGCGTAGAACAGGAAGTCCCCCTCGATGACGCGGAGCCCCGCTCTCGTCGCTTCTGCGGCCCTTTCGGGGTCAAGCTCGACCCCGAAGCCACGGAACGCCCCGGGGCGCCGCTTGGCAGCCCTGAGGGCCTTGAGGATTGACCCGTCCCCGCATCCGGGATCGAGGACAAGGGGAGGGAACTTCTCGCGCTCGAGCAGGGCATCGACGCACCACTTCGGGGTCCTGTAGAAGTCGAGGGGCTCTCTGGCTGCCCCGCGTCCTGTGGCGCTCATATCTTCGCCCCGAAGCTTCGGGCCTTCTGGAGGACATCGTCGTCGGATGCTGCTCCCTGCCTCCTGGAGCTTCCGCCTCGATCCTGGGCTCGCCGGAACCAACCAGAGAGGAAGCGGGGGATCTGAGTCTTCTTCCTCTGCGGCTGGGACGACTCCCAGGCGAGGGCCGAGCGGGCCTCTGACAGGATGTCGATCCCGGGATAGGCGTCCCGCTGGATCTGAACCCACGAGGCGAGCTGGTCGAGTCTGCCGAGGGTCGGGGGCTTCTTCTCGCTCCCCCGCGGAGAGCCTGGACCCCAAGCGGAGAGAAGGAACTCAGCGATCGAGTCGATCTCAGGATCTCCAGTAGGAGAGAACCCTCGATCCTTCCTCCTCTTGTTCTGATCTTTCTTCTTCTGATCTCTCTCGTTCTCACCGGAGGGATCCTCTTGAGGATCTCTCCGGTGTTCTGTATTCCGAATTCCGTATTCCGTATTCCGTATATGGAAACCTTTGGACGACCCTTGGTTGTCCTTTGGTTGTCCTTTGGTCGGCCATAGCCCTTCAGGGGGCTCCGGGCACTTCGATGCGGCCTCGTTTCTGTGGGGTCGCTGCCATGTGGTGAAGCCGGGGAGGTAGGCGAAGAGCCGGCCTCTTATGAGGTAGAAGCGGACGACCTCCGCTTTCTCGAGCTCTGCCGCGAGCACCTGGACATCCGTCTTCGGCTCGTGCGGGAAGGACTCCGCCAGGACCCTGATCGGGATCCAGCGAAGTCGCCCCTCCCTGTCTGCCTGAGTCCACAGGGAGATAAAGAGAAGGCGGGCCTCCGGGGAGCACTTCGCGAGTCCCTCATGCAGGAAGAACTCCGGGTTGATCATCCTGATTCGCGCCACCTCACGCAGCCCCGCCGTCAAGGTCGCAGACTTCAGGGCCGACGCCGCGGGCCGCTTCGACCTGTTCCGCGACCCACTCCTCAAGGTGGGACCGTCGAAAGCGCCAGCGAGGCCCCAGACGGAAGCCGGGGACGACTCCAGCGGTGGCGAGCTCCCTGAGCTTTACCTCGCTCATTCGGAGCAGCTTCGCCGCTTCAGTGGTGTTCAGGATGTCCATATCTCCCTCCTTGCCCACGAACGCAGGCGGATGTATTTCTATGGTCTACGCACGCGCACTGCGGCGCGATAAGGCGTCGAAACGCTATCAAATTGCGCGAAACGAGTCGAGAGGGGAAAGCGAGTGCCTAGAAAGAAAATTCCGGTGCCGGAGGCGGCAGCCGTCTGGTTCCCCGCCCAGGACCCTGGGCCAGGGGCTCTCGACTGATGGCCCGTCTCGATGGCTCTGCTGAGCCGTCCGCATTCAGCGCGGTCATTCCAGGCCCTCCGATCGGAAAGGGTCGCCCCAGGTCAACCGTCCGCGGCGGATACGTTCGCACCTTCACCCCGAAGCCGACGGCAGAGTGGGAAGCTCGAGCCGCTGTCGTCCTGCGGGACGCCTGGGGAGGTCGAGCCCCAATAGGTGGAGGAGCTCGAGTAGAGATTCTGGCGCGCTTTCCGCGCCCCCAGCGCATGATCTGGAAGCGGAAAGCGATGCCGGAGGCACCCCATATCGCATCCCCAGACGCAGACAATGTCGCGAAGATTGTCCTGGATGCGGCAGAGAAAGCCGGCGTGATCAGGAACGACCGCACTGTCTATTCTCTAATGATTCGGAAGGTCTACGCCTCTGGGACCGACTCCCCTGGGGTCTTCGTCCGTTTCCGCTTCGACTGAGGATGTATGTTCGGGTGAGGCTCTTTCTTCACTGTGAGGTTGTCTGTGGCGGGTCGAACAACGAGAGAGGAGAAGCTCCGGCGAATCGGGCTCCTCGAGCGAGCGATCTCCGAGGTCGGCTGGAGCATGCAGCTCAAGCGGCGACTGGCCGCGGAGTTCGGGTGTTCGACCAGGACGATCGATCAGTACAGGTGCGATCTCGTCGCCGGCTACCAGACGGAGCTCGAGGGGCACGAGCTCGAGACTCAGCGAGCGGAGTTCCTGGTTCGCCTTCGAGGACATCAGCGAGCTGCTCTGTCTGCCGGTCGCCTGGGCTCCCTGGCTGGGATGATGAACATCGAGAGCAGGATCCTGGGCCTGGACAAGGCAGCAGCAGAGCCAGGCCCCTCGAGCGTCGAGGTCATCCTTCGGGTGCCGGAGATCCTGGACAATGAAAGCGACTCTTGAGGTCCCATATGTCCCGTTCGGAGCTCAGATCGAGGCGCACATGGCGACAGAGGACACCGTCCTGCTTGCTGGGGGCTGGGGCTCGGGCAAGACGTGGTGGCTCCTGGCTGAAGCTCTGAGGAACGTCGCGGCGAACCCTGGCCGGATCGGGGCCATCGTGTCGCCCACCTACCCTCTCCAGCGCCGCACCATCTACCGCTCGATCATCGACCTGTTCCCGGGAGCTACTCGCTGGCCGTCAGGGAACGACGACGCTAGGGCCTGCCTTGGTCCGCTCGTGGCTGACTGGAGCTCTCGCGACCGGGTCCTTCGGATGTACAACGGGGCGGAGATCGTCTTCTGCTCCGCGGAGGACCCCGGCTCCCTGGAGGGGGCGACGTATGCCTGGGCCTGCTTGGACGAGCCTCGCCTGATTCGGCACGATGCATGGAGGATCCTGAACTCTCGAGTCCGCGACCCGCACTCGAAGAAGCTGCGCCGATCGATCGCTGGCGTCCCCGCCTTGGGGTGGATGTTTGAGGAGTTCGGCCGCGAGCGCCCAGGGCGCCGGGTCGTCAGGGCATCGACACAGGACAACCCCCACCTTCCTCCGGGCTACGTCGATCACCTGAACCTGTCGGGGCGCCTTGCTCGCGCCTACCTTCATGGCGAGTTCGTGGTGCTCGAGGGTGTCGTGTATTGGGCCTATGGGGCGGAGTCGATCGTAGACGTAGAGGTCGAGCCGGATCGGGAGTCCTTCGGCTTCCTGGACTTCGGTGGGCGAAAGCCATACTTCGGCCTGATGCAGGTTGTTCCCGACCTGGGCGAGGTGGTCGTCGAGGAGGTTGTTTGCACTGACATCCTCGAGGCTCGTCACGCCAGGGACATCGCTTCGTTCCTCAGGCGGCTTGGGGTGACGATGCTCGACTGCTACTGCGACCCTGCCGGTCGAGCCCGGAACGCCCAGACGGGGCTCTCCTCCTTCCGCGTCTACGAGGATGCCTTCCTGGAGGCCGGCGTGTTGTCGGGGGGCATGCTCTCCCCGCGTGGTCCCATCGAGCGGCACATCCCGAACGGGGTCGAGGCGGTGCGGTCCAGGCTGCAAGCGCACGATGGTCGCCGTCACCTGTTCGTAGCCCGGAGACTGACTGACGGCGAGAGGACGAGCCGATACCCCGGCGGCGCTGTCGGCATTCATGGCTCGCTAATGGGGTACGCCTACCCCCGCGGTCGAGCTCATGCGAACGTGCCGAAAAAAGATGGAGTGCATGACCATGCCTGCGACAGCCTGCGCTACATGATCGTCACTAGGCACGGGGTGCTCGACGCTCCCGACATCAGCGCGCTGAATGAGCCTGCTGACTCGACAGGCGCCTTCGGTTACGGTGGGGGCTCCATCGACCTGGAGGACTTCTGATGCCTGAGACTCCCTGGGCAAAGCTGGGATCGCTCTTCGTTACGAGAGAGCACGCAGAGCATGCGGCCCGCCAGGGGCGCCCCATCGCCATCTACCCCAGCGGGCTCGAGAGCCTGTCTTCCTCGTTCTCTCCTGGCAGCTCTGGAGCGAGCGAGCTCCGGCGCCAGTCGTCCTACGTCGGCACCCTGCCATCGGCGGGCGTCGTGGACATGGACTCGAACCGGAAGCTCCGGCCCTCAGACCTTCGGGGTGACCTGGGATACGTCGGCATCTATGACCAGATGCGCCTCGAGGATCCGGTTATCAAGGCGATCACCGCAGCGTGGACCCTGCCGATCATGCGGTCGGCCTGGACCGTCGAGCCGAACGGCGACGACCGACCGGCGCTCGAGCTCGCTGAGTTCGTCCAGGCGAACCTCTGGGAGTACATGCGTGGAGGCTTCTATGCCTTCATCGAGCAGGCAGTGACCGCAGTCTGGCGAGGCTTCTCGCTCTTCGAGATCGTCTTCAAGTTCGACAAGTCGATCGGGAAGATCCGACTAGATGAGCTCTCTCCGATGCTTCCTCGAACGATCTACGAGTGGGGCCGCTACCCGGACGGGCGATGGGGCTGCATACAGCAGGCGTACACGGGCGACCCTGACGTGGGACGGAGCCTCGCAGACTACTCGACGACCGCCTTCGGGCCAGACAAGCTCCTGCACTTCGCCTGGGATCCAGCCGGTGACGACCCGGAGGGCACCAGCATCCTTCGGCCCTGCTATGGCGGCTGGAAGAGCAGGCGCCTGTACCTCAAGCTCGAGGCCACCGGCTACGAGCGGGGCGCCTTCGGGATCCCATACGTCGAGGTGGACCCCGCAGCCAGGACAGGAGACAGCGCGACGGTCAACGAGATCCTTCGAGAGCTCAGGACCGGCGCTCGAGCCTGGGCGAGCTTCCCTCCTGGCTACTCGCTCAAGTTCGCTGACTTCCCGATGAAGGGCACGGACATCCGGGAGGCGCGTCGAGCTGCCGGGATGGATATGGCGCGGAGCGCCCTGGCTCCGTTCCTGTTCACTGGCGAGCCCGGAGCCGGGGGCGCCTATGCCCTGGTCAAGGGTCATCAAGATTTCTTCCAGATGGCGCTTCAGACTTGCGCGGACGGACTCGCCGCGCTGCTCTCTGATGGTCCGAACTCGCTCATCAAGCGTCTTGTTTCGATGAACTACGATGGGGTGAATGCCTATCCGTATCTCTCGCCAGGAGCGATCTCGATCGGAGATCCCGACAAGCTGGTCAAGGCGATCAAGGCAGCAACAGAGGCCGGCGTGCTGATGCCGGATCGTCAGATCGAGGACTCCGTTCGGTCAGCTCTGGGACTCCCGGAGGTCACCGACGGCACCCCTCCCCAGGCGAACGCCCCGATCGAGGTCGAGCCGGGAGAGCCCCCGCCCAGCCCACCGACTCCCGCGACCCGCAAGGAGCAGAAGGAAACGACGGACGAGCAGGACGAGAAGATCGAAGAGGATGCGAAGGGCCTCGAGGCGATGGCAGACAGGCTCGTCATCAACGAGCTACAGGGGCCGCGACTCGCCAGGAACGGGCGGGAGCTCCGCCCAGAGGAAACGGTCGTTCGGCTCGATGAGACTCTCGCCCCGATGGTCGGCACGAAGGAAGCAGTCGCTCATACCGTCAAGACGTGGCGTGACGCCATCGCCCCTATCTACGCCGACCGCCTGGCGAAGGCTGGCGACCTGGGGAAGATGCGCACGGTCCAGGTGCCAGACCAGGGCAAGCTCGTCCAGGTTCTACAGGTCGAGCTCCGTCGAGCCTATCGAGCTGGGCGGGAAGCTGTCCGCTCCGAGGTGGAGCGCATCGAGGCAGACCCGGAGCTCGCCCAGAAGATCGCAGAGGGAGAGGTCGAGGTCACGCGGGATGAGGTCATCGTCGAGGGCGAGGCCCTGGCGGGACAGCTCCGGCTCCCCGGCTGCGGATGCTCGAAGCCGCGCCCCGGGATGCTGGTGGCTCTGACGGAGCTACTCGCGAAGCTCCCGAAGAAGCCGGTCAAGCGTCGGAAGGTCCGGGCACCGAAGCCGAAGGCTGACGGCGAGTCGCTCGCTGACGACATCGACCCGGAGAAGATGATCCGGGCCATCGCGGAAACGACGGCCGACCGGGCTGCTGACCGGATCAAGAACGACTCGATGACGGCGGTCCAGGCTGCGAGCCTCGGAGGCGAGATCGAAGGCGAGGACATCGTAGAGATCGTTCGGGCATCGCTCGCGGGGCTCTCGATCGGGCAGGATCTTGTCCAGGCTCAGCGCGACGTGAATACCGTGTTCGGGGTCGGTCGCATCCAGGAGGCTCGAGCCGAGGATGTCGAATATGGGATCTATTCCACTATGTTGGAGTCGAACACCTGTCCCGCCTGCGAGATCAAGGACGGCGCTGAGTTCCCCATCAGCAAGCTCGACGACTACGCCACCCCGAACCCGGAGTGTCTCGGCGGCGATATGTGCAACTGCCTAATCCTCTTCGTCCCGAAGCAGGGTTGACGGATGTCGGGGACGGTGGAAGGCTCTGGGCGATGCCCCTCCCGAACGAACACGCCGCTCGACAGGAAGACCCTGACGGCTTCGTCAGCTTCCGCCGGGGCACGCTGCCAGGAGCGCCGGAGGGCATCTCCGTCATCTACGGGATCCGCGAGGACGGCAGCTCTGAAGCCCAGAGCATCCGAGCTGACGCGGGGAAGCTCACGGTCGATGAGTTCCGGTCCTGGCTCGGGTCGGTCAACCTCAAGGCCAGCATCGAGGAGGCGGTGGGAGTGATGGCAGACACTGCTGAGAAATACGCGGAGTGGACGGCAGCGTTCATCAACACGCTCCCGGATTCGGCATTCCTCTACGTCGGCCCAGGCGGCGAGAAGGACGAGGAGGGCAAGACGAAGCCCCGATCCCTCCGATACTTCCCATATCGGGACGCTGACGGGGAGATCGACCTTCCGCATCTTCGGAACGCTATCGCCAGGATCCCGCAGAGCACTGCTCCCGGCCTGACCGGCGAGCGGGCCAGGGCGATCCAGGAGAAGGCGCGGAAGATGCTGCGGGACGAGAACGAGGGGGAGGACCTCTCAGAGGCTCCTGGCTTCTGGGGTGCTCCGCGATCTCTTCCAGGATTCCAGATCGAAGCCCTGGCTGGCCCAGGACTTCGGAGCTACGTCGAGATCGTTCGCTCCGGCACCTTCTACGGGAACACGGGACCGAAGCCGCGAAAGGTGGAGCTGACCAGGGAAGACATCCTCCAGATGGCCTCGAGCTTCGAGGTCGTGCTCACAGAGTCTTGGTTCAACGGAGGCCCTCCGGTCGGCTTCAATCACGCCAGCGCCTTCGGAGCTCGGGACGCTGAGAGCACGAAGGCCGCAGCTCGGATCGAACAGGTCGAGGTGCGGGAGAGCCCGCACGGCGGGCTGTCCCTCTGGGGGCTCTTCGCATGGACAGACGAGGGGGCTCGCCGAGTGGCATCTGGCGAGTTCGCGGCGATCTCCGCTGAGCTCATCCCACCAACCTCCGCGACCTCGAAGCTGACCGGGGAGCCCATCAACGCCTGGACCCTGGTGGGAGCCACCTTGACAAACTCGCCGATGATTCCTGGTATGCAGGCCCCGTCGGTATCTGATACGGTCGCAGCAACAGAGAGGGGCGCTCCATTGCGAGTGTGTCTCTCTGATGCTGCATCCAACAACGAGGAGCGAAAGATGAAGGACATCCTGGTTCGGCTCGCTGAAGCCACCGGACTTCCCGCGGATGGAGCAGAGCTCCTCGCAGAGATCAAGCGACTTCAGGCTGACGCCGGCAAGGTCGCGACCCTGACTGAGGCGCTCGAAACGGCGACGACCGATCTCGAGGCATTCCGAGAGAAGACGGTCGCCCTGGAGGACCGCGAGAAGACGCGCATCCTCGACGCTGCCTGCTCCGCTGGTCGCATCGCCCCCACTGAGCGCGACGACTACTGGTCGGTGCTCAGCACCCTGGGAGAGGACAAGGCGAACCGCCTGTTCGCGGAGGGGCGGCTTCCCGTCACTCGCGAGTCTGCCCAGGTCGAGGCCAGCGAGCCCGATGCAGTGGCTCCGCACGACAGCTTCCTCTCCATGCTCGACTCGGCCAGGACCGAGGGGCTGTCCGAGGCTGAAGCCTGGGACCGCGCCCGCGTCCAGCTCGGCGGCAACCTCTACACGCAGGAGAACTGAACCGATGGCCTCTGCAATCCCGACAATCGTCGCGACGTTCATCTCGGCCGCCGACTACTCGTCGACCCCTTACCGTCTCGTCTACGTGTCTGCCGCTGACACCGTCACCCGCTGCGCCGCCGCATCGACCCCGGCCCAGCGACCGATCGGAATCCTGACCGACAACGTGGGCAGCGCCTCGGGCGACGCCGTCTCCGTCCAAATGGGCGGAATCGCCAAGCTCGAAGCCGGCGCCGCCATCTCGGCCGGGGCTGCCGTCTGCACCGAGAGCGACGGGAAGGGTGTCGCGACGACTACCGCTGATGACTTCTGCGTCGGCATCGCCCTCGACGCAGCCGGGGCAGATGGCGATATCTTCACCGTCGCCATCCTGCCGCACACCTACACCGCATAGGGACTAGAAAATGCCAAACCGATCCTCTCTCGGCATCGACCGCATCCTCTCGCGGTACTCGCTGCTCCTCCAGAACACGAACAAAATGTATGTCGCCTCGGAGGCGCTCCCGACCTCGACCGTCAACCATCCTCGCGGCAAGTACTACACCGTCGAGCCGGGCTTCAGCTACGCCTCGCCGGGCTACGGTCTGCTCCGCACGAGCGGCGCCGACTTCCGCCGCGTCACGACCGACGTGTCATCCAGCGCTCTCTTCGAGCTCGATGAGTACGGCATCGAGGCCCCCGTGGACGACATCGACCGCGAGTTCGCGGGCAGTGACGGCCTCGACCTCCGCATGGCGGCGACTGAGATCGCGTGGAACGCCGCGATGATCGAGCGGGAGCGCGACTTCGCGAGCTTGCTCTTCTCGACCACGACCTTCTCGGGCTACACCGCTGCCCTGTCGGGCGGCGACCGCTGGGACAACGCATCCTCGGACCCGCTGTCCCAGGTGGATTCGGCTGTCGAGAGCATCCGGCAGAACACGGGCGTCCCGCGCAGCGAGACTTCCCTCCTGGTCGGCGCGAAGGTCTGGGAGGCTCTCCGCAAGAACACCGCCTTGACTGACTTTTACAAGTCGGTCGTCGCTGGTGCGAAGACCCTGGATGAGGCCACGGTGGCGAGCGTGCTCGGCATCAAGGACATCATCGTCGGTCGCGCGGTCGCGAACACCGCGGTCGAGGGCGCGACTGCCACGATGGCGGACATCTGGGGCAAGTTCGCCCTCGTCTACCACAAGGTGGACAGCCCGCGTCCGCTGACCCCGCACGGCGTCGGTGCATGCTTCTCGATGGCTGGCCGTCAGGCCGGTCGCGTCGAGCGCTACCGCGAGGAGCCCCGCTCCGAGGTGATGCTGGTGAGCTGGCTCGAGGACCGCGTCGTCACGAATGCGAAGTCCGGCTATCTCTACAGCACCGTGGTCAGCTAGATGAAGCTTCGAGTCCTCCCCGGTCGAGCCCTCTCCATCGGTGGAGTCATCCACCGTGAAGGCTCGGTCGTGGATCTCGACGGCGACTGCGCCGATCTGCTGACTGACGGATGCGTCGAGGTCGTCAAGGCCCCGGCGAAGAAGGCAGCCCCGGCGAAGAAGAAGGCACCGAAGGCGAGCGACAGGTGAAGCTGGTCGCCCTGGCTCCGCTCTCCATCGGCGGCGAGAAGATCGCAGTCGGCCAGGAGTTCGAGAGCACGGAGCATAGCGGCGCGAAGCTGATGGCTCGCGGCGCCGCTGCTCTGCCGAAGCCGAAGAAGAAGACGAAGGCGAAGCCAGAGGAGAGCTAGGCGGTGGCGTACAACTCGACCATCGCTGACGCTACCTCGATGGCCCCGCAGCTCGGCACTCTGAGCAGCTCGACGACTCCCACGTCCGCCCAGGCGACCATTATCTGGGCTCGAGCCTACGATCGGGTTCGCCTGGAGCTCCGGCGCAATAGCCTATCCGACACCGTCACGGCCTCGAGTCTCGCTGAAGGCTGGGCGAAGCGAGTCGAGATGCTGTTGACTTCGGGCGAGCTCCTCCTGGCGAAGGGCAGCATCGGATCTGGCGCTGAGAGTACGGCCCAGCAGCTACTACGAGAGGCCAAGGAAGCATTCGACGGCCTGCCGTGGAACCGGATGGCGCTGCTGGATAACGGCGCTTCGGAGGCCGACGGTTCGGCAGATAGTCGAGCTTCGAGCCACTGGCTCCGCGCGAAGAACCCCGAGTGGGACTCCACCCCTGGGGGGCCTGATGTGCCTTACGCCGCCCCCCCGATCTTCGATGACGGGTCGGACCTGTGAGCAGCGTTGGCGTCCGATTCGATCTCGAGTTCGAGCCCGATGCGCCGACCATTCAGGCTGGCTTCGAGAATTGGGCGAAGCTCCTCAAGGACTGGCGCCCCGTCTTTCGAGACGTGGTTACCCTCTTCCGAAAGCACGAGGAGCGACACTTCGACACCGAGGGCCGAGCTACCGGAAAAGAGTTCCATGAACTCTCGGAAAAGTACGAAGCCTGGAAGGACTGGAACTACCCGGGGCGTCCGATCCTGACAGCAAGGGGCGTCCTTCGCGAGGCCCTGACTGGCACCGGGACACCGGAGGGTTCCGTCCGCAAGGTGTCCAGCCATAGCCTGACGGTCGGCCTGGACAGTAGCAGCAAGGTCGGGAAGTACGGGGTCGCCCACGCTCGAGCCCAGGGGCCTGCATACCGTCACCAGCGAGAGCCACGACCTCCGGTCCGCTACGACCCGACCATCCACACGAAGAAGGTCACGGACATCGCCGCGGACGGGGGCTCTGTCCCCCTTGGCACCGCTATCGCCCAGCTCGCCCAAATCAACATCATCAAGGCGCGAAAACAGGCATTCGGGGTGGATGATCCGTTCGCCGAGGGCAGGAACCCGTCCCTCCTGACTCGGGGCGTCCTTAGCCTGAAGACGAGATAGCCGTGGCGACCTTCACAGAGCGAGCGATGGACGCGCTCTATGCCTTCCTGACGGACGGCTCGACCGGGCTGAACGCTGAGACGCTAGCGGCGATGCGCTCCGACTTGAGCATCACGACCGCGGAGCTCCCGGACATCGCCATCGTGGAGCGCTGGTATCACCGCGCCTCCCAAGCCACGAGCTTCCCGTATCTGTCGATCGTCATCTCGAGCTCCAGCGCGGAGCAGGAGCCGAACTCGCGCTTCTATTCGACGACCTTCACGATGGGGCTTGTCGTCCTGGACGCCGGGATCGCCGGGGATGAGGTCGACGTGGTGACTGCGCTCTGGCGATATGGCGACGCACTCAAGACGCTATTCCAGCGGCGCACGCCGCGAGGTAGGCAGGGCTGGACGCTGAACAACGCGAGCGGCATCATACGGGCGAGCGTGGCGGGTCAGATCCCAGGGTCGGACCCGTCGATCACGGCCCCGAACGTGGCGCTTATGACTGAGGTAACGGTCGTTACCTCCGAGGAGTATTAGAGATGACCGGACCGAAGGTGGACATCGGACGCGACCTGACAGCCTTCGTCGCGGCCCAGGCTAAGTTCAAGATCAGCGACACCGCGGGCGAGAGCTACCCCGAAACGGCAGACGCCATCCGGGCTATCACCGGCTCGGCCGGCGGGACCATCGCGTACAACCCTCGGGAGGATAAGTTCGGGACGGCGACTGCGGTCCCTGGCATCCAGCAGAAGAGGACCGCAGAGGGAAGTCTCGACGGCTACGTGATGCCGAGCGGCACACGGACCACGGCTCCCGACATCGACGAGCTCCTGACGACCGCCGGCTGGACGAAGATCGATCGCAGTGCGACGACGACGACGAGCGGGGCCTCCAGCACGGCGCACGTCCTGGACTGCTCAAGTGTCTCGGGCTTCGCGAACGGGGACGCCATCATCGTAGAAGACACGGTGACCGGCTCCGGGGTCTACGAGATGCGGCGGATCGTCAGCATCTACGCGCCCAGCGACCAGATCACCGTCGAGCCCCCGTTGACCTTCGCCCCAGCGACCGGCGCGAACATCAAGGGGGCCATCGGCTACAAGCCCAACGACACCCGCGACACGGCACAGGATGCCCTCGTGCTGTGGTTGCTGAATAACAACTCGGCCGACCGGCTCGGCTCCTGGATGCCGTCGAGCTTCTCCTTCACGCAGGGCGGCGAGGATGCCGCTCGGCTCAGCGTCAGCGGAACGGCTCGTCGCCACGATCGGTTCTTCCAGACGCCCCTCGCGACGAACCTCACCACATCGACAGTCACGATGGTCGTCACTGATGCCCTGGCCTCTGCTGGTGATGCCCTCAATACATACTGGACGCTGAGCGACGGCGGGAGCACGACCGCCGAGACGGTCAAGGTCACTGCGATCTCGGGAACGTCGTGGACCGTCACTCGAGCGCAGCTCGGCACGTCCGATCCCGGAACGACCTGGGCAGCGTCGGATACCGTCATCACCCCGTACCAACCGGCAGGCACATTCGCCGGCGCTCCGGTCCCCGCAACGAGCGGGCAGGCTGTCTTCGCCCCCTACGGAAGCGCCACCGCTACTGCGCTTCAAGTCAACAGCGCCACGCTCGACTGCGGGATGGCGGTGACGACGAGAGAGGATATCCACGGCGACACGTACAAGGTGGGCGGCTACGTGCTGACCCAGCGCGACATCAACGCCACCTTGTCGGGCTGGACACTCAAGACGAGCTCGATGGTGGCGCTGATGCAGGCATTCCAGACCACGAACGTCGCGGGGGGCAGCTCCCAGCAGATCAGCGTGGCGGTCGTGTCGGGTACCGCGGAGGGCTCGATGTTCGGATGGGTCGCCCCCAGGATGCGGACCACGGATCTGTCCCTGGACCGCGGGGCCGAAGAGGTCACGCTGGAGCTCGCCGGTCGGTGCGAGGGCACCTCGAGCGGAGCAGACGAGATCCTCCTGATGTTCGGCTAGAAGCCGCGACAGAAACCCGCGTCCATGAGAGGGGACAGCGATGGAAATCAGCAAGTGGCAGCGCCGCAAGTACACGCCCGAATGGGGTGATAACCGCGAAGAGGCGGACCCCTGCGAAGTGGTCTACAGGCCCCCGACAGTCGGCTGGATGGCTCGGTGGAAGGGGCTCGCGATGCAGGCTCCGGGGCTCGTCCAGAAGGTGGAGGAAGACCCCGAAGCCCTCCAGGCGTGGGAGGTCGAGGTTGACGAATTCCGGTCGGAGATGCTCCGCGATCTCGTCGTCGCAGTTAATAGCCTGACGGTCGACGGCGTTCAGGTTTCCGTCCCAGAGGGAGTCTCGTTCATCCTCGAGAATCGCGGCCTGCTCGAGGAAGTCTTCGGGGAGATCGTCCGTGCAGGCGGGCTCGGCGGCGATCGGGGAAAAGGCTAAGGGTCGCGCTCCACTACTCGGCCCATCCCGCGCCCGACCCGATCACATCCGAGCTCTGGGAGGGCTGGAACGGCTGCAAACTCTTCGGGAGCTGCGAGGGAACAAGATGCGACGGGAGCTCGAGAGGCTGGCGCACCCCTGTCCGTCTGCCTCCCGTCGGAGAGCGATCCGCTGGGATCCACGATGAAGACCGGAGATCGAACGTCTGCCCTCGCGTCCTGGTCAGCCCTGACGACTGGTCAGCAATCGCACTGTGGGAAGCATGGCGCCTCGTCGGAGGTCTGCCAGTCGAGGGGTCCTTGTCCGCTCAGCCTGCGTACCTCATCGAGGCGTTTTCAGTGCTTGACTCAGAGGCCGCTCTCCTCGCTGCATACGAAACGAGTCGAGCTCGACGGCGAGCCGAAACATCACGGAAGTCCCGGTGATTGTCCGGTGGTAGGGTAGCGAGCATGGCTGACGGCTGGGTGCTCAAGATTAACGGCGACAGCAAGGGCGCGGTCCGCGCTGTTGATGATCTAGGCGATTCGACTAAGACCCTGACGGGCCGGGAGCGGGCTCTGGTGGGGGTCCTGGCCGGTGTTGCGGCGGCGACCGCTGTCGCCATGAAAGCAGCCATCAACTACGGCGATTGGCTGGAGAAAACTGCCCAGAAGACCGGCGTATCGACCGAGGCACTCTCTTCGTACAAGCTCGGAGCTGAGCTAGCTGGGACGACTCAAGAGGGCCTGATCTCGGGCCTCCAGCGGCTTCAGAAGAACATGGGGGCCGCGCTGCGCTCCCCGACTAGCGCCGCGGCTACTGCCTTCAAGAGCCTCGGTGTCGAGTTTCAGAACGCAGATGGGTCGCTTCGAGATGTCGAAGACCTCCTGCCTGATGTCGCGGCAGCGATGGCTGGGATGGCGGACGGTACGCTCAAGACTCAGATCGCGATGGACCTCATGGGTCGGAGCGGCGCTGAGCTAATCCCCATGCTGAACCAGGGGGCTGACGGCCTCAAGGATATGCGCGCAGAGTCCGAAGAGCTCGGCGTCGTGTGGACGCAGCAAGACGCCGTCGCAGCGGCAGAACTCAACGATGCCCTGACCAGGCTGAAAACAACATTCGCCGGGATGGTTCAGGAGGCGACCCGATACTGGCTGCCCACCTTCGTCGACATCGCGGAAGGTGCTCTGCTCGCCGCCGAGGCGATCACGGGGCTGGATGCGGCTGAAAAGCGTAGGGAGGAACACCTAGAAACAACCCGGGATGCGATCAGCCTCCGAGCCGAAGAGCTTGAGGGCATGCGGGTCAATCTCGAGGCCTGGGAGGAGATGACCGACGCCCAACTTGAGGGGATGGATGTCTCCCGGTCCTACCAAGCGGAGATGATCGCCCTCTGGCAGGGCCGAGTTGACCGGCAGCGAGAAGTCGTTCGACGGACTGTTGACGAGCTAGGCGAGGAGGCCGGGATCGGCCGAGCCTACGTCGAGCGACTGAGGGAGGAGCGGCTCGCGCATCTCGGAGCGGCCGGCGCGGCGGGAGAGGCCGCCGGAGCGAGGGCCGGAGCGGCCGCCGGGATGACCGAGGCGGAGAAGGCGGCGCGAGAGCTTACGCGCCAACTGACGGCCTCCGAGGGGAGCGTTGTTTCCCTCCAGCGGTCGATCGAGACGATGGGCCTCGAGGGGGAGGAGGCGATCCGGGCGAGAGCCCTCCACGCGGTCGAGGATCTCCTCGCCGAGCTAGACCGCCTCGACGAGGTCCCGGCGGGGGCGAACGCCGATCTGTACAACTCCCTCTGGGACTCCCTCCGGGAGCAGATTCGATTGACGCAGGAGGCGGCCGACGAGGAGGTCGCGATCTTCCGATCGAAGGAGGAGGAGAAGGCCGAAGCCCTCCGAGTCGCACGGGAGGAGGATCTCGAAGACGCGACCTACTACTTCGAGGAGCTGGAGCGGATGCAGGCTGAGTATCAGCAGAGCATCGCGGACTCGTCCTTCGCCATTCTCGACTCCTTGGTGGCTTTTACTGAGATCATCAATGAGGCTGTCCGAGCGAGCTATGGCGAGAATTCGAAGGAGGCTTCCCAGGCTGCCAAGGTCCTGTTCGCAATCCAGCAGACAGCCGCACTCGCGGAGGCGGGAGTCAACCTCGCCGTCGCAATCTCAGCAGCCAATGCGTCTGCGGCTTACCCGTACAATATCCCGGCGATCGTCGGCGCGACGGCGACCGGCGTTGCTGCCATCGCAGCTATCGTCGCGCAGAGCATCGCGGGAGTCGCAGATGCCGGCCTGCCTCCGGGAGCTCTCCGAGCCGCTGGCCTGAACCAGCACACGATGCTAGCAGTGCGGAACGACGAGATGGTCCTGGACCCGGTCGGGACCGCTGCGATCTCCCGCATGCTCGAGCAGCGCGGCGGTGGCGGGCAGCCGGTCGTGGTGAATACCGTCCTCGAGCTGGACGGGGTCGCTCTGGGGCGCACCGTGGACAGCCACCTCGTGCGCTCGTCGGAGCGCGGTCTGGGCTACTCCGACCGAATCCGCTACGGGACTCGCTGATGCCGTTGACTGCCTTTTTCATGGACGACGCCTTCGGGCTCTCCGGGACGACGGTCCACCTCCCCCCGAGCGGGGAGGCTATCGGAGCCCCCCTCTCGAATGCCCTGGAGGACCGGCCTCGGGTGACGTGGCAGACGGACGGGTACTTCTCCATCGACTCGGGCCGCTACATCGACCTCAAGGAGGGGGCAGGCAGCGAGCTGAACATCCTTCTCCCGCACATTTTCGGGGATGGCGACAACATCGCCTATCGGCTCGAGCTTGCGCTCAACTTGTCGGCCCTGACCTCCCTGACCTACACGGTTCGCTACCTGTCAGACCGCCGCTTCCGCATCGAGGCGAGCGGCACCTTCTCGCTGCTCTGGGCGACTGGCACGAACACGGCCAGCAACGCCAGGGAGTGGCTCGGGTACGACAACTCGGATCTGACCGGAGGGACCTCGTACAACGCCCAGGAGCGGCGATACAGCAGCGATACCTGGGTGGTCTTCGACTTGGGCTCTGCGAAGGCGATAGACCTCCTCGCGACGGTTCTCGATGGCGGTGACGACGCCAGCTTCTCGACGGTCAAGATCTACGGCAACGCCAGCATTCTGAGCCTGACCGACCGGGCAGCCTGGGACGGGACAGCGAGCCTCGACCGCTCGTTCAGCTCTCGGCCAGCCGAGGAGCAGAATCGGATCCAGGTCGCGATGGGAGCCAGCGGGGCGACGATGACCTTCCGATATTGGGCGTTCTCCTGGCGTCACTTCGATGAGGATGCGTATCACGCTGTTGGGATTCTCAAGGCCCTGGTCAAGTACACCTCGACGAGTCGTCAGATCACGCAGCTCAGCGGGCACGGCATCATCGATGACACCCCAGAATTTGGGGTCAACTCGTATTACCCGGTGCAGGGGCTCCAGCGATGGCGAGCTCCGCTGAACTTCGACGCCTGGGCCTCGAGCGACTATCGCTCCGTGGTGACTGCGGTCGTTCGGAACGGCAGAGCAAAGGGCATCGTCTGGTCGCTTCGATGGGACCAGATCGCTGACGGCACCTATGATGCCGACGACGAGGCGGACAAAGGCTTCCTGCTCTGGTGCTCGCTGCGCGACTACAGCGAGGACGACTACACGGGCGCAGCGAGCGACTTCATCAGCGGCGAGCTTGTCGTCCAGCAGGTTCGCTAGATGGTCGGGATCCCAGTCGCGCTTCCGATCGAATGGGCGAAGCCGACGCTCCGCCTCGTCTATCTCGTGGAAGGGTACTACCGGCTCCCGACCGGCGAGAAGCGAGTGGTCCGCTGGTGCGGACCGAAGAACAGGGCGGGGAGTGGGTTTACAGCGCGCCCGACCCTGACCGTTTACCCGATCGAGGAAGTCGTGGGCGGCTCGATGGTTGTCACCTCTAGGCGCGTGACCTACGAGGGGCGACTATCTAGATGCTCGATTGATAAGACCCTGGGAACACTGGAGCAGACCATCCAGGCGATGTCGGAGGTCACGCTGACGGTCGATCTGGGCGACGGCGACGAGGGGCCGACCGCGAACATCGACGACGGTGCGCTCCGCGATATGGCGATACACGGGCGCTGGATGGGCCAGCAAGCTCGGCTAATCGTGGTGGATGCTGACGACATCGACCGCTGGGAGGTCATGGCGGACGGAGTCTGGGACCGCGACCCCGACAAGCTGTCCGCGTACTCGTTCCGCATGACGATTAACGTCGGCTCTGTGATCCCCCCCTGGCGGAATTGGCCCCAGGCCCAGGTGCCTTCTACGGTCGACCAGTGGCTTGACTACTCCTACGCGAGCACGACCACGAAGTGGAGCCCGACCGGCGCGACGACTCCGAGTTTTGGTCTGAACCCGAATCACGTCGGCAGATGGATGCCGATCATCTTCGGAGGGGTCCAGTCCCTGGGGAGCGACGAGCTCTGGATCGAGATCGTCCCCTACGGGTCGATATCGACTGCGATCTTCGCTTGGGTGTCGCCGCTGTTCGATCAGTTCGTCTATGACGTGATGTACGAATCGACCTCCGACGGGGTCGTTTCCGTAGCTGCGACGAGCGGGTCCTTTATTACTTGCTTCAATAACAACGATCCGACTCGAGGGCCGGTCGGCACTTGCGTCCGATTCACGGCGCCCGCCGGATCAGCATCCAACGGCTTCGAGTGGCGCGGTCCCAGCCGAACCGACGTGGCTGTGGCGAAGGTGGCCGGCGGTCGAGCCATCACCCGGCCTCCGGGCTACACCGACATCGGATTTGACGGCAACCCGGAGCTGGGCAATGGCGGCAACGGCAGCGAGGCCACTCCGACTAGCAGCGCCTTCGGCAGTAACCCGTACAGCGAGGTCCCTGGGCTGCTGATAGACCTGTTCACTTCGGGCGACTACCTGGGCGCCCCGACTGAGATCCACAGTGATGCGGAGTCGAGCCTGCTTGCGTACTACTCGCTAGTCCCCGGAGCTGTCGCCAGGACTTGTGCCGTACCCGCTGAGCCTAGCGATGAGCCCCTCTCCCTCCGAGAAGCGATGGAGGCGTTCATGCGGTCGATCCCGGCTGACCTCGTGCAGAAGGCTGACGGCTCGGGAAAGAGGAAGTATCTGGCGGTCCCAAGGCCCATCCAGGGAGATCAGCCGATCCACCGCTTCACGGTCGGGGAGCTCGTCGAGACAAACCCGCAGACGGTCGAGCAGCTCAGCGACCCTGATGGCTACTACAGCAATGAGACGACGATCGTCACCGGGAAGCGGCTCGTCGCTCCCGATGTCGGTGAACCGATCGTGAGCCCCAGGGAGGAGCGCTCGATCACCCTCTCCGATCTCGCGGAGCAGAGCAGCTCGGCGACGGACCAGATCGTCGTCGATGAGGTCAAGCTCAAGGGATGGGACTACTTCTCGCAGGCAGACTTCGAGCACGTTGCTGTTCTTATCGAGGCCAGCAAGTCTCGACCGCAGCGGGTCCTAGAGGCAATCCACGGCTATCCGTCCTGGCGCTTCGAGCTCGGCGATGTGGTCGCGTATTCGATCCCAGGAGTCTACGCGGACCCTGGACAAATTCGATCGATGCGACTGAGCCTAGACAAGCAGACGGTCACGGTGCGAACCTACCACTGGCCCGACGGCGTGCGGATCATCGACACGACCGGCGAGGCCGACCGGCTCAGCAAGCCGAAGCAGGATGCTGACCGCAAGACGCCCGACAGAGATCGGCGGAAGGACTGAGCATGCCCGGTGGCACCTCCTACATTGGCGACCTGACCATTGTCGAATCTAGTGGCGAGATCGTCAGCCAGAGCGTCGGTGATAAGGCCCTCAAGAGCAGCGCCGCGGACGACTCGACCCTGGAGGTTGACTCGTCCACAGGCAAGATGCAGATCAAGGTCCAGGGCTCGGCCCTCGCGAACGGGATCGCCCGGAACCGTATGTCGAAGTATGCGGGGACGTGGCTCCAGGGCGCGCTAGCGGTGTCCGCTTCGGCCGCTGGGACCTTCCAGCTGACGAACACCTATTCGACATCCCTCATCATCACGGATGTCCTGGTGTTCATCACAACGGGGCAGACGACTGGAGCGACCAGGACGGTCGACATCGGGTTCGGGTCGGGAGCATCTACGAGCTACGACAACCTGATCGACGGCCTCGACCTCGCGACCGCTGGGGTCTACTCGAACCTGACCGACAAGGGCACGAATGGCGGCATCGGCGTCTGGCGTTCGGGAGAGTACATCAACGCATCTGCTTCGGCCTCCCCGACCGGATTGGTCGGCTTCTACGCTGTCCATGTGGTAGACGTGACCGCATAGCCCCCCACCTGACGGCTCGCGAGCACCGTCAGCAAGCCTGGAGACTCGAATGGCACGAATGCTCCCCCTCTTCATCAACGTAGACGGCGAGGTCGTCAACACCATCACGACCAGCGAGAGCGCTGCGGCTGCGATCAACAGAGACAGTAACGGTATTGGCGGCTGCCAGATCGTCGGTTGCTTCGCCGCACTCCAGAGCACGAGCGGCAAGGTGACCGTCCGCGTCTACGATGACTCCGACAAGACCCGCGAAAAGTACACCAAGGAATTCGACTTCACCTCTGTCACGCAGACGAGCGAGAATCTGAGCGCACCGATTCCGTTCATGGACACCCCCTACTGGACCGCCCAGGGTGACTCGAACGCGAACGGCAAGATTTGCGCGCTGATCTTCTACGTTCAGGCGATCTCGGTCTTCTGATGTCGAACTCGGCCGCATGACGAATGCCCGGGTCATCGGTCCCCTCGGGGAGCTGTGTCCTCTCGCTGCAACCCTCGTCGGGGTCGATGGCTCGCGGCACCCCTGGAGGCCCTGATGAACTCGACCGCAGACCTCGCCAGCAAGTCAATATCCCTGCCGACGTGGCTCCTCGCGGTCATCGTGTTCGGAGGACTCGGCGGGGCCAGCTCTGGGGTGATGGGCGTGGTCGGTCTGGGGGGTAGCCAGGACGCGAGCGCGACAGAGTCTGAGGGCCGGATGGTCCGCGTCGAGGACGAGGTGGGCGACCTGGGCGTGGCTGTCGAGAAGCTCCAGTCAGAGCTGAGCATCGTCCACGACAACCAGATCGCGATCTGCATCGCCACCGACGCGCAGTGTGAGCGCTGATGCCGAAGTTCGGCCAGCGGAGCAGAGCGAACCTCGCGACGTGTCAGGAGGATCTTCGGACCCTGTTCAATGAGGTAATCCGCTGGTGGGACTGCACCATCCTCTGCGGAGCTCGCCCCCAGGAGGAGCAGGACGCCGCGTTTTACTCGGGCAGATCGAAGGTCAAGTTCCCGAACTCCAAGCACAACGTCGGCCCAGGGGCTCATCGCGAGCTCTCCGCTGCTGCCGATGTGATGCCCTACCCCATCGACTGGCACGACCACGACCGCATCGTGCAGTTCGCTGGCTTCGTCAAGGGGGTCGCCGCCGTGCTCCTGGATGAGGGGACAATCTCGCACCGCATCACCTGGGGCGGGGACTGGGACAACGACGGCAGCACGAAGGATCACGCCTTCTTCGACGGACCGCACTTCCAACTGGAGGATGATTAGATGGACAGGCTCAGGAGCCGCAAGTTCTGGCTCGCTCTGCTTGGGGCTCTGCTCCCGATCGTGGCTGCACTGCTGACTGGAGAGGTGGACCCCGAGGTCGCCGTCAAGTCGGGTAGCGCCGTCCTGGCCTCATACATCCTCGGCCAGGGATACGTCGACGCCCAGGCAGCGAAGCTCGGCGCACCGCTCCCGGAGGCATCAGATGCCGACGAAGGCTGAGCGGAGGCAGGCGAAGCGAGCAGAGGCCGCTAGCTTCCTCGAGGAATACTCTGGCCCGGTAATGGACAAGCTTGTCGGCGTGATCGGGGATCTCGCTGACGAGGTCGAGGGTCTGAGCCAATTCGAGCAGGATGCGGCCTATGCGGCCGAGCTCAGCTATCGCCTGGACAAGGCGATCGTCCTGGGCGATCCCCTCCTCGAGGCGCTGGACGGGATCGTCATTTTCTTCGTCGCCCTGGCTGCGATCGGCATCTACAGGTCGATCGCTCGCAGAGAGAAGCTCCGCGGAGCTCGACTCGACCGGCTGAAGGAGCGGCTCGACGCTCGCGGTCCTCGAATGGCTCGAGCTGCGCGGCTTCGGCTCGAGCGCAGGATCAAGCGTCTGGAGAGCTGAGCGGGCGATCCTCTGCACTAATGCAGACGACCGCTCTCCAATCATCGTCTGACAGGGACCGGATCTCCTCGACCAGGCGCTCCAGCGCATCCCTGTGCCTTCGCTCTGCTGGGGACGGGTCCGTGCTGCCCTCGAGGAAGTGCAGCGCCTCGTCGATTCGATCGACGCTCTCCCCTCGCTTCTGAGTAGCTCGAACCATCCGAAGGACGGTGATGGCCTGGGACTTCGAGATCATCATGGGTCGCTCCTGGGTTGTCATCCGTCGTAGCATCCACAGAGGGTCTTGGGGCCAGTCTTGAAAAGCTTAAGCTGAGCCTCGTCCGCCTTGATCATCCGCTCCCACTTCCAGTCCCTTCCGAGCCCGACGATGGCGCCGCGACAGTGCGGGGCGGCGGCGCGCTCGATCGCCAATGCGCGCTCAAGCAAATCGGGATGGCACGCCTTGAGTTGGAGGATCTCACGGGGCTTCATGGCTGGACAGAAGAAGCAGGACGACTTGCCTGGAGAGGGGAGGCCGGCGGATTCGATCGCCTCGACACATTCCTCGCGGCCCCAATTCCACTCCACAAGCGGATAGAGATAGCGATACTTGCTGTCGTCCCTGCTCGTCTGCATCCTGTGTGACTCGTCAGCATCGAAGCCCAGCAGCTTGATCACCTGATCACCCCGGCTCCAGCAGTCCCGCGCGGGCTGCCAGTTGTTGACGTACTTGTTCTGTGGATCTCGCTTGAAGCGCAGGCTGCACTTTTTGAACCCGTAGGCGAGCGAGGGGAGTCTCTCCGTCTGAAGGGATCGGCTCTCTAGCGTCACTCGGTCGCCGTCCTTGTTCGTGTAGCAGACGGTCACGATCGCCGGATAGCCCCGCTCTGTGAGCCAGTCTGAGAAGAGTTTAAGATAGGCGTAGGTGCCTGGGCGCTCCCCCCCTGTGTCCGCGAAGAGGATCAGGTCTACCGGCTCTTGGCGCTTGACTAGGCCGATGAGCATGGCGGTGGAGTTCGTGCCCCCGCCATAGGAGACAACGACAGGAGAGCGAGTCACGACGACTCCCCAGAAGCTGGGGGGAGTGGGGAGCCGCCGCGCTCATCGCCCACCGGGTCAGTCGGTGGGACATCAGTGGTGGCCAGCATCATCGGCACCACGCCCCGCAGGCTCCGTCAACGAAGACGAAGGATCCTTGCTCCCCGTTGTGGGGCTTGCGCTTTGGTAACTCGATAAACGGGCCGCGCTTGTCGAAAGTGCGCCCGATCTCTTCTTCGAGTTCAGAGACACGTGCCGCATGCTCTGGGCGGATTGTCCGCAGGATCTCGCGCTCTTTGGACGACCAGTGTACGCACGGCTGACACGACCTCCTCGGGAGGCCCCCGTAGTCGATGCGGACACCGTAACGGGCGAGGATGGCGCGGGCGTCGTCCTTGTTCTTTCCAGCCTCTAGGAGCGGGAACACTGGTCGACCAAGCTCATCGGGCCAGGAGCCCCGGTATCTCGCGGCCCGCCCCTCTTCACCGACCAGATAGCCGATGCAATACAAGCCGTCAGATTCAGGCATCCTGTCGAAGACAAGCCGGCGACCCTTGGGATTCCGAATGCTGCCCCCCTCCCACCGGGCAAGCCCCCCAAGAGCATCTGCCGCCCAGAGCATCGCGGGCTCGGCCTTGAGTTGCCTTGAGGCGGGGCAGGGCATCCCGGCCATCGGGATATAGTTCCGCTCCTTCCAGACCTCCCCAATGTCTGTGGCCTGGACGGTCAGCGGGGCGCCGATAAGCTCTGCGACGCGGCGAGCATCAGGCTCGGCGGCTGGATCGTCCCACCCTAAGTTCTGATGAACGGCGAGAAACTCAAGGTCGGGCCAGCGCTCGCGAGCCAGCAGCGCGGCAGCGCTTGAGTCGATGCCTCCAGAGAGGCCGACAAGGACTTTTTGAGACACCATCAACCCCCTGAGACGGTCGGTGAAATGTTGTTGCGCCGGTAGTGATGCCGGCAGTAGACGCAGGCGAGATAGCCGTGCAGCTTCTCCCCGTCCTCGATGTGCGTGGACTCTCTGCACTTCCAGCAGTCGAAGCTCTGTCCGCACTCGCAGGGGCTCACCTCGTCGCAGACGACGCAGCGCCGAACGCAGGGGCACGGCTCTCCCTCCGTCCAGTGCAGCCGCTCGCACTCGGGACATCGGACTCTGATGAAGGACTCAAGACCGCTCATTCTCGCCTCCTGTACGGGTTCGCCGCTCGCTTTCGGAACTCAGGGATCCCAGCTCGAGATCGCCAATACTGGACCCTCGCCGGGTCCACATCGAGGAGCTCCGCGATCTGCTGGTCGCTGGCTCCAGGGTCCTCCTGGAGGATGTCCCCCAGAGCCCAGCCAACGGAGGCGTAGCTGGTTCCCAGATAGACGATCGGTCGTGGTCGCCCGCCCATTAGTTGGAATCCTCCTCGGCCCGATGCTCGAGGCACTCATCGCAGACGACCTCCCCGTGCGGCGCATCATCCCCGCAGGTTCGGCAGATCCCAGGCTGGACGGCGCACTCTTCGCAGACCTTCGTGCCGCTAGGCTCGCCGCACTCGACGCAGACAGCGCAGCGGGGGCAGCCGTCGCCGTCTGTCCAGTACAGACGCTGGCACTCCCCGCACCGCACATGGATGAAGTCGTGCTCGTCCTCGTAGTCGCCGCTCGTGATTCTCATGCCGGCTCGTCCTCGTAGCCTCGCCCCAGCGCATCGCGCCTGGCTTCCTTGAGATCTTCCGCCGTGAACCTGTCGTCGTTGGCGAAGTGCTCTGATAGAGCGTTCACGTCGGCCAGGGTCTTAGCTCCCCCGAAGGCGAGCCGCAGATATCCGGGAGGAGCTCGCCGGCTCTGCTGCTCCTCGTCCTCGCATCGTCGCCAGCGCTGCCAACTATCGACGCAGTCGGAGCAGAGGATCCCCCCGACCGCCTGGACGGCGGTGCGGAAGCTATGAACCTGGGCGAAGCTAGCGCAGGCGTCACCATCCTCCAGGAAGGCGAGGCACCGAAAGCACTCCTCGATCTTGCTGGCCTCCTCGAGGAAGCCCCGCAGGCTGGGGGCCGATACGGTCCCGGTCAATGAGCGCTCATTCATCGTTCGTTCCTTCGCAGAAGCAGATGGGTGGAGCCTCCCCCCCTGATTGGCTCAGGGGGGATTCGCTGGGCTCCGCAGCTAGGTCGCCGGCTGAGAGGAACGAGCGGGTGCGAATCTCAGCCAAGACCCGCGAAGGATCGCACCCGCATCTCTTCAGTGTCTCCTACCAGGGGATGTCGTCGTCAGCAGGATGCGGAGGGCTCTCGGGCGTCTGGGGCGCTTCCGCTGGACTGTCGTCCTGGCCGATGCGCGAAGACGGTCCCGGCGAGAGCAGCTCGTTGATGTAGACGTTGATCCGATCGCCCTTCGTCTGCTTCCTGACCATGACGACCGCGCCCAGGATCTGAGTCGCGACCGGACCAGTCCTCCTCGTTTCCGGGTCGAGGAGTCCTCCGACGATCTGCGGGACCTCCCCCAGAAGGGTGCGGAGATCTTTCTTCGCCCATCCGATCTGCTTCCGCCGGTAGTCCTCGTCATCCTGACGGCGCCCCAGCGGGGCGATCATCCGAACGAGGGGACGCCCGTCGAAGACGCCGCCGAGGACGCCGAAGGTCATCTTGAGCCAGAGATCGCCCGTCTTGCTCTCGAAGCAGTCGAAGGCGACGACTCGAGCCCGGTGGTCACCGTCAGGGATCGCGGGGTCAGACTCCGAGGACTTCTTGTCGCCTTGGGCGTCGTCCGCGACCGCATCCCAGAGATCGTAGTAGGGGTTAGGCATCGTCGTTCTCCTCTCGGCCGAAAGCCTGCTTGAATGCCCGCGAGAACTCGCGGAAGTTTGCGGGGATCTGGGGGGGGAGGCAGCGCCCAGGGGTGCCCCGGCCCTTCGCCTCGATTCGGAGCTCCGCAGTGTCGGTCGCCTGAGTGGTCAGGTAGCGCTCGCCGTCGTCACCGATGTGCATGTGCAGGACGAAGTCCACCGCCGAGAGGAGCGGGAGCTTCCCCGTGTTCGGCAGGTTGACGGTGACGACGCTCCGGCCTGTCTCGATGGCGACCCCGTTTCGACGCTCAGTCAGCGGGGCGACCTTCTCGTGGGCGAGGAAGATCGGGAGGATCTTCCGCCCGTCTGCCGCCTGGAGGTTGATCACGCGGTAGATGAACTGCGACCACTTCGTCTTGAGGAGGCTCCAGCCCTTTCCGTGGGCGGCTTCACCGACCGTCGTCACGCCGAGCTGGTGACAGACGCTCTGCTCGCAGTAGGCCCAAGCCCGATCGACCGTGTCGATCGAAACGCAGTTGAAGCCGTGATCCTCCATCTCGAGGGCGTCGAGAACTCCGAGCAGCTCATGGAAGCCCCGGGGCTCCACGGAGGTCGCCTCGATCATCCTGGTTCCACCCTCGAGGTCAATAGACAGGCAGTCGGGGAACCTGGACAGCGCATAGGTCTTGCCTACTCCGGGCCTGCCGAAGAGGACCGCGCTGGTGTAGCGCAACCCCTTCGGCTTGTGGGGTCGGGAGGGGAGGATGCCCGCCCTCCTCTTCTGTGGTGTGTTCATGGATTCGTTCCTTCCAGTTCGGGGTGGATGTCCTCTCGGACAGAGAAAGCCGAGGGGCCGACGACCCCGCGACAGAGATCAAAGAAAGGGCATCGCCCGTAGTCGAGGCAGTGCCGTGCGTTCCTGATGGTCATCCCGCCATTTTCGATGCGGAGGATCCGAAGGTGGGCCTCCCAGGCCTCATGCATCCAGCGCTCGATCTGGTCGTCGGTGCGGACCAGGAGGACCTCCTCGAAGTAGAACTCCGGTCGGGTCGCGTAGTCGTCTGCGAGTCGCTCCGCGTAAGCGGCGATCGACTCCGGCCCCGTCGAACCGTCAGCGAGCTTGACCTTCTTCTTCGGTCGAATGGAGGGCTTCCGGATCACCCGATAGAGCATCTTCCGAACGGGAACGCCGAACAGATCGGACGCAGCCGCGAGGTATGCGGATACCTGCCAGTCGAGATCGAGCCGCTCCAGGTACGTCGAGTCCAGGCGGCTCGTCGTCTTGATCTCCATCAGGACCGGAACTTCGTTTCCGTCGAGCTCGCCCGGCAGAAAGACGCCAGATCGGAAG
>Ga0209756_1000714_pt1 | contig 32412 bp, 22 predicted proteins | sample ETNvirenome_6_85_FD_184071 | JGI IMG/M metagenome (GOLD analysis project Ga0209756, IMG submission 184071) | Marine viral communities from the Pacific Ocean - ETNP_6_85 (SPAdes) (version 3) | ecosystem: Environmental > Aquatic > Marine > Oceanic | place: Pacific Ocean | collected 2013-06-19 | reverse complement strand
ATGGGCACAACGGCGCAATCACAATAGCAGTGTCAACAGCAGATGCAGCAAACGATACTCTTACTTTAACACAGGCATTGGGCGGATACGTAGGTAATAAAACGATTACGCGCGCAGTTGTAACAGCCGATAATATTTATACAATCTCAGGATTTACCGGAGGTGTTGATGACAATCGCGCTATTCCGGTTCTTAGAGCTGTTCTTATGTCAGCGTCAGGTGTCATGCCACTCCTTTCAGGAAACTACCAGACACCGGCCCCTTCGACAGGCCCAGCCTCTACTGCAATTGGAAGGACAAGTGACGGCACACTTAGGGGAGGCTTATCTGGGTCTATGCAGCTTTCAACACATGACTTTGTTGTATTCCTTAATGGTCACAAGGGAACAGGCGCATACCCAAGAGTCTTATCTGCATCATTTGATGTAAACTCTCCATCATACGTCTCAAGAGTCTTTAATACAGATCCTGAAATGATTGAAAAGAAGGGGCATTATCTATATGCACACTATCCCATTCATTCTTCACAGGCAACACCTACAGGATCTGGCGTCTTAACTCCGGGTGCAACAGAGAGAATCTCTGGCGGAGGAGCGACATCACACGCTGACTATAACGACTGCTTATTCATTACAACAGGATCGCTAAGTGGTGTTGGACAGGCTGGAGGAAGCTCAACAATACCAGAGTTTAGAAGCTGGGAAGACAGATTCTCAAATTCAAAGTCGCCGTATGTCATATCTCAAAAATTCGGTGGAAGACACTATGACTTGTTTAGGATTGAGTCAATATCTGACGGTGCCGGAACTAGTACGAAGTTTAAGATATCAATAGAAAATCTCGCTAAGTCAAATTCTGATGTCAATAAGTTTGGAAAATTTGACATAGTCGTAAGAGACTTCTATGACACAGATGATGAAAGGGTTGTTCTTGAGTCATTTAGAGGATTAAGTCTAGATAATGACTCTGACAGATATGTTGCAAGAGTGGTTGGTGATCAAAGGGTATATTTTGACTTCGATCAATCATCAGACTCTCAAAAGCTTGTTGTCGATGGGGACTTTGTAAATCAGTCGAAGTACATTAGGGTTAAGGTTTCTGACTCATTAAAGTCAGGAGAAATTCCAGATGAATCACTTCCACTTGGCCACAGAGGGCCTAATCACCTCGTCACCTCAGGATCAGATATTGTTGCAACCCTAGGTCACGGTGCTGCAAACTTCGAGGAAGATCTCACTGGATCTATGAAGGAGCTCATAGAGCCTCCGATTCCAATGAGAGAGCACATTTACTTTGGAACAGGAAATAAGAAAAGAGTCTCAGCAAATCTATACTGGGGATCACAGTTCACAAGAAAGACAGACGTCGATGAACCCAATAAGCCGGACTTATTTAACGCTTCTTTTGAATCATATGCAAGCTACTTTCCTGATTTTGCACTATCCAATCAAGCATTCTCAGTTGGAAATAATAATGGAAAGGCAGACACAGCTGCAAATGGAATTTTAGATTCAGACAGATTTAATAAAAATAAGTTTACTTTAGAAAATCTCGAGATCAGGACAGGATCTGATACATACGCAGATCCCAAGGAATGGGTTAGTGCATCCTACAAGAGAGCTGGCGGAATTACAGTAAATAGGGACAATAAGACAAGGGCATTTAGTGTAGATGATCTTAGTGTTGTAGGAAATAGAAGATTTGCAAAGTTTACACTATTCCTCCAGGGAGGATTTAATGGAACAAACATCTTTAATAAGGATAAGTCAAGGCTAACAGATAATGCTGCCAAAAGAGAGATGGATGATTCTGACAATCAAGGCGGAAAAGACGGCCCAACTGTAGCATCGTTTAGAAAGGCAGTAGACATCATGGGCAATAAGTCAGATGTTGAGATCAAGTTGCTTGCGATTCCTGGAATGAGAGATGAATCTATCACTGACTATGCAACAGATGCTATGGAGAATAGATTTGATGCACTATATCTCATGGACATTGAGGAGAGAGACGTACTTAACAATGTTGTAACATCATCAGTTCAGAATATTAATGTTAGTGACACAGTAACAGCATTTAAGAATCGTGCACTTGACTCATCATTTGCAGCAGCATACTTCCCAGATGTTGTGATTCAGGATCCGTACAGGAAGACAAATGTTAGATGTCCTCCAACTGTTGCAGTTCTTGGAGCATTTGCACTAAATGATGCAATAGGCCATCCGTGGTTTGCACCTGCAGGATTCTCTCGAGGGGCACTTTCATCAGTTATTCAGGCATCTGTCGATCTTAACAGGGGTAATTTAGACAATCTTTATGATGCTGATATTAACCCAATAACAGATTTTCCCGGAACGGGTGTGGTCGTCTGGGGGCAGAAGACGCTTCTAGCAGCTGCCTCTGCACTGGACAGGGTTAATGTTAGAAGGCTTCTAATAGACATAAGAAGAAAGGTAAGGGCTGTAGCAAACTCACTTCTATTCGAACCGAATAGAGAGTCAACACTTGAGAAATTCTCAGGACTTGTAAATCCAATTTTACAAAGTGTTCAGGAGAAGAGCGGTCTAGACAGGTATAAGGTCATCATAGACACAACAACAACAACGCAGGCTGACATAGAGAACAATACAATTAGAGGGAAGATATTCGTACAACCCACAAGAACTGCAGAATTCATCGCTCTAGACTTTGTTGTTACAAATGCAGGTGCAGAAATCTAGAAAAACAAAATTGACGAATACTTAGAATAGTACGTCACTTAGGAGAAACTTTAAAATGGCAGAAACACTCTCAGTAACCGACATGCTTCCCAATAAGTTTGAGCCCAAAAGAAAATTTCGATGGGTTTTCGCTATTGAGGGAATTGATGCATTTTTGATAAAGTCGGCAAGCAGACCTGGGTACACAATAAGCACAGAAGAGATCAAATACATTAACTCAATTAGATATCTTGCAGGGAGGCAGACATTTGAAACTGTTCAGGTTTCTCTTCATGATCCAATTGCACCATCAGGAGCTCAGCAGGTGATGGAATGGATTAGGACGCACTACGAGTCAGTGTCAGGTAGGGCAGGATATGCAGATTTTTACAAGCGTGATTGCCAGCTTAAGCTTCTAGATCCTGTTGGAACTGTCGTTGAGCTCTGGGACATGAAGGGATGTCTCTTAGAGAAGGCAGCGTTTGGCGATCTTGACTATAACTCAGACTCAGAAATGATGGCTGTTGATATTACAATAAGATTTGACAACTGCGTTCTTCAGTACTGAATTAAACTATTATAGAACTTTATACAGACCCACTGGTGTGGGTCTGAATTATTTTACGATTCTTATAGATTTGTTTAGTTTTAATTAGTTTTGGAGATAACTGTGTCAAATAAAAGACAGGATAAAAATAAAATATTTAGTGCTGAAGGTCACGATCAGAGTGTTCCGACAAGAAACGTAATGGTTGATGACTTTAACTGGGAGGTACCTGTTGAGGCTGTTCCAGTTCCATCTGAGGGTGCTGTTTACCATCCTTCTAGCCCGCTGTATGGAAAAAAGGTTATTAATATAAAGGCAATGACAGCAAGAGAGGAGGACATCCTAACTTCTCGTGCTCTAATAGCTAATGGAACAGTAATAAACGAGCTTATTAGGTCTTGTGTTACAGATGGGGATGTAGTCGTAGAAGACATGCTTGTTGGAGATCGAAATGCAATTATGGTAGCAATAAGAATCACCGGGTATGGTCCAGAATATAGGTGCACCGCACCATGCAAGCTATGCGGAAAGTCTGACACGTATAATTTTAATCTTGCAGATATGCCCATAAACAGGCTCAGGATAGACCCCACTGTTCAGGGAGATAATTCATTTAAATTTGCACTGCCTGTCTCTAAGAAGATTGTAGAGTTTAAATTTCTAACAGGACGAGACGCAGATCAAATTTCTGTAGAGTCAGAAAAGCTTCGACGGCTGTTTCCAGATAGAATGATAGACAATCAGATCACTCAGCGACTAAAGGCATCTATAATATCAATAGACGGAATAGCTGACAGATCTAAGATTAACAAGTTTGTAGAGAATATGCCTGCTCTTGATTCAAGAAAGCTCAGGTCGTACATGGATTATAATGAACCTGGGATTAGGCTGGCAGGTAAGATGAAGTGCAATTTCTGTGGTGGGAGATCGGAGGTGAGCCTTCCCATGGGCGCAAGCTTTTTTTGGCCTAGAGACATCTAGTAGAGCGGAAATCCTCGAGGAGATATACCAGATCATCAAGCATATGAAGCTTGGCTACGATGAGTGCAGAAGAATGCCAATAAGATACAGGAGATGGTTTATAGAGAGGATTATAGATGACATTAAAAAGACAAATGAATCCCGCACCAACACCATCACACAGGACACAGGGCCTTCAGTAAATCTTCTTGGCTCCTCTAAGAGAAATTTTTAGACCTTAATACTTAGTAATCAGGGAGAGTAGAACTTGTCTAGTATAGAGCAATTAGAAGAACGAATCAGAGCGCTTCGAGAGGAACGAGATGCACTCACTGAGCAGGGTGATGCGTACGATGAGCTGACTGATAGGATCGAAGGGCTGAATTACCAGCTCGAGCGGCTCAGGGATACCTCGGGTCAAGCTTCTGGCGCAATGAGCTCACTCGGTGTGACAGGAGTAAATTCTGCAACTGCCATGATCGAGGGTCTTACATATGCAGCAACCGAAGGTGTTGCTGGACTTGACTCGTACTACAGGCTTAACATGGAGGTTGGAGGTGAGCTGCTAGATAATTATACAGCGATTCACACTCGTCTGGGCTACGACTTTCAAAATCTTGCAGCCGATGCTGACGATTCAAGCTTTAACATGGGTCGATCGACCGTTGGAATGGTCCGGACTATGCATGATGCATATTACGGCATAGGGGAATTTCAAAACCAGGCACACAGGGACTTGACAACATACTTTGGAAAGCTGGAAGATTTTACTGCGTACTCTGATCAGGTATATGAGTCATTTGGATCCGGTTACCGCACACTCACACAGATTGCTGAGGATCCCGCGGCTGGCAATGCGATGGTTGCCAACTCTGCGATAATAGCCAGGGGTCTCGGATATAACGCAACTGAGATGATGGATGTCATGGACGCTGCGATGTCCAGGTCGGGAGAATTTAACGAAGAATCACTGCTCAGGATGGCGACTTTCTCAAATGCAGTTGCCAGTGAAACTGGAGACTCTCAGAAGGTCATTGCTCGAGGCATGATGGAGATAATGACTGACTTCGAGACCTTTGGAACGGTTACTGAAGAGCAGGCTGCAGTCACTGTCGCAGGGCTGAGAAGCATCGGATTAGAGGTTAAAGACCTTTCGTCAATCACATCTCACTTTATGAATTTTGATTCTGCTGCAGAGTCTCTTGCAAACCTAAACACAGTGTTCGGAATGCAAATTGACACAATGGCTATGATGGAGGCCGCGTCTGAAGATCCGTTTGAAGCAATGATGATGCTTAGAGAGGGCTTTCTCGACACAGGAAGGTCTTTTGAGGATCTGACAATGCAACAGAGAAGTCTTCTAGCATCACAGTTTCAGCTGGGGCCAGAGATGGCACAGAGGCTTCTTGATCCAAGTGCCATTCTTAATGACATGTCAGACCTTCAGGGTGCTGTGCAGGAGGCTTCTGCAGACGGTATAATGACAACTGAGGAGGCGATTGCGCAACTAGAATCTGGAATGGGAAGAGTCACAAACCTCCAGACAGATTTCTCAAGTGCTGTCTATGAGAATATGGCAAAGCGGGATGTTGCAGCGCTCGCTCACGAGTCAGCTCTCGCAGCTAGCGCAATGTCTAGGCTTGCCCTATCATCCAGAGATCTCTCCGAATCTAATCTAATCCCGCCAGAAATGCTCGAGGAGATCGACCAAGTTAGAAGAGCTTTTAAGCAGTTTGGTAGCGAGGCACAAGAAGCCAGTGCACAGAAGTTTCTAGAAATGGGTCAGACAGGTATCACGTATATTGCAGAGGGAATGACTTCCCCCGAGGGTCAGGCCCGTCTAATAGCTGCTGGCGATGTAAGTGCACAGACAATATATGATGAGACAACATCTCAGCTTTACCGAATTATTCAAAATGAAGGAATTGAAGCAATAAACATGCGCGGTGAAGTCGTAGAAATCGATATCTCTGAGGAAGCGCAAAGAGCTCTAGAGCAAAGAATCGGGCTAGATCTTCTGGTACCGGTCGAAACACCTGCAACACCTGCTGATGACGTCTACGCTCCGCAAGTTGGGTCTGCTATGTCGCTCAACGCGGGCGACGAGGTCCTAATTGGAATGCAGGGAGGGCCTATAGTAAGATCTATATACCAGTTTGGTGAAGGAGTTCTAAGTCAGGTCCAAGCTATGGCACCGGGAGAGTTTGAACGGTCAGGAGTAGTTCTAGCTGAGCTTGCGGCTCAACAGAGAAGCCTCATTGAGGAGGCGATTCAACTATCATCTGACCGTGAGACTTTAGCTCCCGCAGCAGGCCAAAGAGCGGCTGAAAATAGACCCATCAATCTCAGCCTCAATGTAAGGCTAGCAGATAGAACTCTCCTTCAACTCAAGGAAGAGCTAATTAATGCAGGTGACGCCGGTGGGCTTGACTTTATGGTGGAGACAGTAGCATGAAAGATATATTCTTACAGATTGAGAGAGATCCAGATATTCAAAAGCTACTAGAGGGTCTTACTGAAGAAGAGAGAAGCGTTTTGCTTCTTGAGATGAAGCAAATATCTGATAACTTTAGCAGGTCTATTGAGTCAATTAGGTCAAAGCTTAATAGTGAGGAAGATGTGATCAACCTAATTAATGATATCGGGTCTGCCATAGGTGAGAGCGATATAGGTAGTAATATTGGAACAGAGGTGATAAAGTGGCCAGAGAAACGCTAAGGGATTTTCTATCGTCAATCGGACTATCTGCTGATTCAATATCCTATAATGTCAGAGACGACAATTCAGACGGAAGGACTAGCATCGGAGATGATCTCGGTGTTGACCCCAACACAGGGAAGGAGCTTTTAGATCTATCAGATCATGAGAAGGGTCTTCTTGGAGATTATTTAAACTTCATACAGGAGAATTCTGATGTCATCTTCAACGTAAGCCCTGGTAATACACAGTCAATATCAGCTGTCAAGGGTGACCCACTACCAGCTGCTGATCTACAGGGTGCTGATAAGGTCTTTGTTGAGATGTCAACTTCATCACCCCAGTCCCTGGGGCTTTTGGAATATTCAAATAGTGGAAAATTTGATGAAACTTCTGCAAATCTAAATGAGCACATAGACAAGACGTCTGGAGAAGATGGCCACTATCTCTTAAATAGGGTTGAAGGGGATGACATAGATACGTCTGGAAAGCTATCTGTTGGAAATATAATAGAATACCCAGACACCCCATCGGGAATAAAACAGAAGCGTCTCATAAATTCATCAGTTGAAATACTCAGAAATAACAATAGATTCTCACCTGCAGGAGATACTTCTGGAGATGCCTTTGTTGAGCGGGGAAAGGTTGATGAGCAGCTTGAAAGTGAGCCCACACTTGGCGTACATCGGGAGTTCGGAAAGTATGACAAAGAGAGCTACAAAACATCTCTAGATAGCATATCGAGGATAGGTGAGTCTCTTTTGTCTGTTGCGATAGGCCAAGATGGTGAGATCACCAGAATATCACAAGAAGATCTTAGGTCGAGAAATGCAGAGGGATTTCCAAACACAGGTGGAGAGGAGCCAGAATCTCTTCGAGCAGGAAGGGGCGATTTTGTTACACTGACACCGACAGAGTCTTCACTGTCATTTGGATCTATGAATAGCCCAGAAAGAGGGATGCAGTTTGACTCTAATAATACCAAGATGCTTAAGTCTCGTGCGATAGTTGCCATAAAATCAGCCCTTAAGGCAATTGACACGTTTAAGAACACAATCATAGATGTTTCAGGAGGCCCTAATTCAAGAGTTGATACAGCAAGGGGTCCATTTAAGATGGGTGAGAACGCCCACTACATTGAATCTTCAATGTCAATTATAATGAACACAATCCTAGTCCCAACAAAGGATTCATATGAAAATTGTGTCAATGAGGGCGCAAGACTTATGTTCAATCTTGACGGAAACCTATCGTCAATAAACTACGGCGGAATTAACAACTCAAAGATAAAAAAGAGCAAGATTGTTAAGACGTCTCCGGGATTTAGTTTAGTTCTTGCAAGGTCCATAATTCTCTCTGTTCACACACTTTCATCAGCATTTTCTGAACAGACAAGTGAAAATGAGATGAGCGACTCTCTAAAAAATATTAAGAAGATAGGCGAGTCTAGAATTGTCGGAATATTAAACACTCTAGCAATAATTGGTGATATCAAACTTGGATTAGACACCGCAGCCTCTGGAGACTTTGGATTTTTAAAGACAAAAGGCGGCTGGGATGTTGATGAATTACCAGATGGACCTGCAACAAGAGTTTCAAAAAGCAGAACATCAGATGGTCACAATGCATCTGCACTGTCTATGAGAACATCAGCTACACCCTCAGCATACGTGCTTCCTGTAGGTGTTCTTAGAGCTGTAAGCAGGCTGGGTATGAGTTCAACTGATTCGAATCCAGGAAGACTTTTAGCGTCTACAATGGGAGACAAGATATACACAGGAGCCTCAATTAGCGAAGGCGGAAGAATTCCAGGGTCAGTTGTGAAGAGGCTAGAGGATATTCTCGACTCAGAGTACGTTCCATTTTACTTTCACGATATCCGAACTAATGAAATAATTTCATTTCATGCATTCCTAGACACACTATCAGACGGATATACTGCAAACTTTAGTGAATCAAAGGGATACGGAAGACTAGATGCAGTCCAGACATACTCTGATACAAAGAGAGACATTGGATTTTCATTTACAATAGCTGCTACATCCCCTGAAGACTTTGATGAGATGTGGTTTAAGATAAATAAATTAACTACGATGGTCTATCCTCAATGGACAAAGGGAGACTTTGTATCATCTGGAGATGGTGATGCAAAATTTATTCAACCCTTTAGCCAGATTATAGGGTCATCTCCTCTGATTAGGCTTAGGATTGGCGATGTCATAAAGGGAAATTATTCAAAATTCAACTTAGGTAGAATCTTCGGCGCTGGCGAGAAAGATGCTGATCTAAAGCCACCTAAAAAAGGACTTTTTGGAGCATTGCCAAGCATGGGAAGTCTGGGCGGTCTTTTAGGATTCAGCCTAGATGAGTTCTTTCTTCAGGCTTTTCTAGTTGTATTTGGAAGTCCAATGGACCTTCTTCAGGGAGGGGGGCTCTTTGGAAATGTTGGCTTTGGAGGTGTTCCCGGTGCGCTTTCAGCAATAGAGGCTGGTGCCTCAAAGATGCTAAAGAATGGATTTGCAAACCCAATTCTTCAATTGGTTACTAGACAGTATATAGATCCCGATTCAGACCCATCAGAAACAGTAGCGACAAAAGGAAACAAGTCTGCAAATGCCTCTGCAGCACTTCAGTCTAAAATAACAGACAATAAAATAGGATATGTCTCAAGAGGCAAGACAGCGATGTTTGGAAAGAAGGTCTTCATTAAACCAAGTATGGCAAGATCATACGAGGTTGTGGGAAAAGATGGTGAATCCTTCTCACCTCCAAAGAAGATTAGATTTAATAGGCCTGTAAAGGGAATAGTTGTAGACAGAGTAAGCCCATCGGGCCATGGAACACTGTATAAAGTAAAAATTATAGACTATAATGTTCCGACCGGGTTTTTTGGCGCAACAATGAGGGTCACACACTCAGACATTCATCACGATCCAGCTGATTCTTTTGCAAGGGTCATGATGCCCGTTCTAAATCCTTTTGGATTTGCAAAAGCAGTCTTACAGGATGCAGCAAATGCAGGTGCATCTATGGCCGGCATAGACGCAAGCTCATTGGGCTTACTGCTATCAGAGTCTAGAAAGTTTCTAGGGTCAGACACAAACTCAATAACAAGAGGGTTTGAGAGCACTAGGGGACGCGGACTGGCTGGTGTTATGACCTCTCTTAAGTTTGACTGGATAAGTGAGAACACAACGTGGGAGACAGACTGGGGATCTCGTGCACCGATATTTTGTAAGGTAAATGTTGGATTCACACCGATTCACGACATCCCACCTGGGCTAGACAGCGAAGGGTTCAACAGGGCACCAATATATAATGTTGGCAATCTATCTAGAACAGTCGCAGGAGACCCCTATGATGATGGCGGACAGTCTTCAAGAGAGACTTATGACTTTGAGCATAGAAAGACATTTAAAAATGACTAGGTGAAAACATGGCTACAGGTAGATATTCAGGAATCAGCACAATTGACGGGGGCAGGGGAATAGCAACTACCCAAACTTCAGCAAATATAAGAAATGCAGTCCAAACAGGTAAAATTAAGACGACATCTGTTCTCTTAAAACAGAGCCAGAGGCTTGATATAATTGCTGGTCAAAGATATGGAAGCCCAAGTCTTTGGTGGATTATAGCAGCTGCTTCTGGAATTGGGTGGGGATTGCAAGTTCCAGCTGGAACTATTCTCTTGATACCTGATTCACCGGGTGATGCTATGAGATTTATAGGGTAGAGTGACGACTTGCCTAAATATCCAAATACATCTTTTCTAGCTATGCAGGAGCTGCTTAAGTATTACTCATACAATAATGCAATATTCGAACCTGTTCAAGAGGCTGCACCTGTAAACACACCAGGATTCTTTGGAAAGCTTGCAGCAATGTTTCTAAAGGATACACTAGTGTCATCAGAGAGAGAGCTGCAGCAGTTATTTGAACTATTTCTTGACATGTCAAATGGTGGAATGTTTACATATGACTTTGCACAATTTCTATCTGCATACAAAGGAAGCTCTTCAAATGAAGAAGACCTTGGCAGGCTTGTAACCGTTTACTTTGAGCCAGAGGCTGCATCTGGAGTTGAACTCGGTTCAGTTCAACCCTCATATGATGATCATGGAATGAGTGTCATCATGCCTGGTGTCGGCTATATAAATAACGTCGCACCGGGTGTCCATCTGGGAAATATGATGGATTCTGGTCGAGAAGATACATCAAGTCCTCTATCTTTAAATAGATCGCTTCTAAGTGTATTTTTTCAACCAAGTGTAAGAGATATAGATCTGTGGGCTGACCACATTATGATTCTTTCGGAGAGGGTCAGGGAGCTTGGAAATCAGCAAATCATTGAAGGGTTACAGTTAAGAGTTCGGCTCCCAGAGGGTCGTGGGTTTATTACCTCTGGGCATAGAGGGCTGGGCGAGGGCATCACTCCAGCAGATGAAGTGTATGCATCGGTAATTTTTGTCGACAACGATGTAAACACTTCAAGTGGTGCAACAGCGTCTGGTCTTGTGGGTGTCACGATGCAGCAAATAGAAGACTTTGGAACCTCCGCGGAACTAACAGATGAAGATAAGATATCTATCGGATGTGACGTGCTCAGTGGTCTAGCAGATGGAATCGAGCGCATGCATGGTCTACCTAGCAACTATTCAAATCAAATTCAGGATATATCAGAAACATTTACCATAAATGGCGATCCAGAAAACCCTAACAGCCAGTCCGCACCCGGGTTGTCTGTAATTGTGATGCCAAATATTGCATTTAGTCCTGCAATGAGGCATGTCGGACAGGCAGCTCTTTTTTGCTCTGGTCCTCCGACAACAGAAATGTCACTTTGTGCACCCTATTTAAATCTTAGCTTTATTGTAAATACACCGCCAGTTGATTCGAACGGTAACACAAGAGGAAATTTAATATCATTTTTAAATAACGGAAAGATCAACGTTCAACATGTTGATTACGAGATGATAAATTCTCTTCCCGACGACTTTGATAGCTCAATTAGCCTAAAAATTCCCGGTCTTACAAGAACAACAAGAAGTGGGATCTTTGGTGATGAAGAAGAAGAAGATCTCAATACATCATCAATAAGCAGAGCAGGCATGGAAGTATTTACCTCGCCTCAGACTCTTGTAAACATGGACATAAACAAGGAAACTTCCGGTAGAAGAATCCTGGACCCTACACAACCTTTTATGTCACTTGACAGCGTCACTGTAAAAGAGTATCAGTCGGGCTATGGATTGATTGGATTTAAAAAGGCTACAGTCGACTTTACACTTCACGATAGAAGCAGGCTTGCAGAAGTTTCACACTTTATAGCTCCTGCATCATTTGGAAACGTATCTGCAATTTTAGAATTTGGCTGGTCTCATCCAAATTCAGATCCTGCGATTGGAAGCCCTTGGGGAATATTTTTAAATTCACTAAGAAACACATCAAAATACAGGCTAATTAAGGGAAACTACAACATGGACAGCTCAGGTCAGATCAAAATTACACTTGAGATGGCAGCCACCGGCGGAGAGGACTCTAAGACTACACATGCCTGCACTGGATCATATGTTCACACAACACTAGTTAATTCACTAATTAGAGAAATTAGAACAATGCTCTTGAGACAGATCTCAAGTGAGTTTGGTGTAACAGAAGAAATAAGAGATATTCAGTATGTATCATCAGAAGATTCAGGTGGTACTGGAACACTTATTACGAGGGGTGTATACGATTCACTTAGGGGCTTAAAGCAAAAGCTGCTATCTGGAGCACAGTGCGGGCGCAGTATTTCAGAGGCAATTGGTCAAATTCAAAATGCTGTAGAAAATATTGAAGGGCATGAGCGTGGAGCTTCAATAGTTCCAAAAAGATCAGTTGCATCTCAAATGGCGTCAATTCTTGATAACTTAAATCCCAGAGTTCGAGGCGGAGATGACTACTTTATTAGAGATCTTCCAATTGGAAATACCTCAGTCATCGAACCCGACGTGACGTGGAGAAATTCTCTTCTATTTGCAAGTCTTGCTGCACGCCCAACAGACGGAAATGGAGGGTCTGGATACGGAATTAATGATCCTCAACCTGTCGATGAGGACGGCAATGAAGTCCCGCAGGAGAGAGAGTATACGGGTCCTGGTACCGGTGACTGGGTCTCTCTAGGGAAGGTTGTGACAAGGCTTATTGGAGCACCGCTAGCTTCGACCGGAAGGTACGACGAGGTACAGATATTCTTCTATAGCTTTAATGAGTGTGCAGGTGCGCTAGCTGGAGAACCAGTCGCTTACTTTCCAATTAGATTTTCAAATCTATTAAATCAAATTACTGATGCAATTCGTAGAAATCCGAACATATCAACAAATAAAATTCAGAGATTTGTATCACAGCACGTTGGGAACGGTGCACATCAGGCGTATGGATTTTTGGACCTTCACCAGAGAAATGCTGAAATACAGGAGATTGTTGAGCAACAAGCTGAATCAGGGTCCGGTACAACTTCGCAAGTGGATAGTCTTAGGTCAAGCTTTAACATTAGGGATGAAGTATCAAGAAGAATGTATGAGCTAGGCCTCGTGGTTCCAAAATTTAAGATACCAAGGCTGAAATTTGTATTTGAATCTGTTCCTGCACTGACCTTTCCAGATGGAATAAATGGCTCTTCAAAAAAAGACAGATCAAAAACAATCTTGAGAATACATGTATCTGATTCAAATGCATCTGCACATCCTGGAAATCAGCTTATATTAGACTCACTTACTGCTGGAAGTGTGCCAGCGATATTCAACCAAAGAAACGAATCATTCGGAGGAAGGGGGGGAATTGTAGAAGCACTTGCAAGTGCTAGAGAGGCAGTGAACGATGATGGTGACCGAGTCGTCCGAGAGCAGACAAACCGCAGCAGCGCTGGTAATCCATCAGATAGTCTTTCATTCCTGGCTGCTGCTATGGAGAGAGACAGCGTTCACGAGTATATTAAGTCAAAACTTCCCACAGTTCAATTTGGAACAGCGTTCAGTCCGTTCAAAGACGTCAGCATATCAGGCATGTCAAGTGGTGCACTTTTTGATGCACTCCTGTCTGAAACATTCAGAGATAGAAGCGATCCCCAGACAGATCAAGGGTCTAACACAGGCCTAGAGGAAGTCACAGTCGTTCCTGTTACTGCAAAGGCTGTTGGGTTGGGAAATCCAATGTTTCATTACGGTCAGCAATTTTATCTTGACCTAAAGACAGGCACGACTGCAGATAATATCTTTACTGTAAGAGATGTAACACACACACTAGGTCCCGGAAGCTTTGAGACAGCAGTGAGCTTCTATCCTGCAGGTGCAAATGCAACAGTTGAATCAATTAGGGCAAATATGATATCAACGCTAGTCGATCTTAATGATCTATCCAAAACTACAACGTGGGGTGGGTCAGGTGTAGAGATAGCAGATACACCTACTGAAGGGCAGACTGAACCGACACAGTCGCGCTGGCAGGCATTTAGAAATCGCTGATAACAATAGTCTGTACAGACTGTAAAGAGGCATTAAAATTAAATTTAATGGCATTCTGTATACACAAAGATGTACTCGGGTCTGACCTTCATCTTTCATTTAGAGAGGGAGAGTTTTCCTGGATTAGATCTGTACCTGACACATACTGGCTTCTAGGATTATCAGAATCTCACCCTAGAAGTATAGAGGCACTGTGTAATGCAACTGGAGTGGAGATAAGCACAATGCCATCAGATTCTCACGCCAACATGTGGTCAGTATTGAGGCCATCTGGGGTGGCTGGTGTTCCTATCATCTACTCACTAGGGTCGACATCTCTAAATAAGCATTTAAAGCAGCTTGTAAGAAAGATAGATGATCTTCTATCTAAATATGGTAGTTCATATTATGCAAATGAGTTCGTGACAATACGTCAGTTTCTGCAGGGTTTTAAAAGATGCGGAATTGATAAAGGTGAAGTGATAAAGATACTGAATGATGATAGCCAGAGAAATGGATCTATGGGAACATTTATTCCATTGGATGATGGGCTCCTTAGCGCTCCGATATATAATCAGACTTCATCTTGCAGTGGCCGTCTAACTATTAAATCAGGACCCTCAATATTGACAATGAGAAAGGATAGGCGACATCTTCTAAGGCCCGCATGCTTAGGAAGGTCTATAGTTCAGATTGACTTTATTTCTCTTGAACCGAGGGTTGCACTTTCAATTGCAAATAGAGAGGCTGAAGCTGATGTATACGAGTATATTAGAAGGGAAGTTCTTAACTGTGAAGTAACAAGAGATGTGGCAAAGATTGCTACAATTAGTGCTCTTTACGGCATGTCTGCCAGGAGAATGTCAGAAACAATCAAGGAGTCAGATCTATCACTAACTAAGAAAATACTTCAAACCATCAGGAGATATTTTAAAATACCCGATCTAGAAAGAGACCTCACTAAACAGGTCAGGCTAGAAGGATCAATTAGTAGTGTATACGGTAGAGTTATGAAAATAGATGATGAATCTAAGCACATACTAGTTAACAGATTTATTCAATCAACTGCTGCTGATGCAGCACTTCTTGGATTTTCTAGTATGATAGATCAAATGAAAGATGAGAAAATTGACGCATGCCCTATATTCGTTATACATGATGCCCTATTAGTTGACATAAACAATGATGATATAGATAGATTAAGAAAGTTTATTTTAAAATCAATTAGTCTACCTCAACTCCTGGGAAATTTTCCTGTCTCTATTGAGATCATAAGCAGCCAGTGAAATATTTATCTCTAGGATAGATTATGAAAATCACTAGAAAAGAGCTAAGAGAGATAATTAGCGAAGAAATAGAGGTCCTTAATATTAGGAATAAGGGTCAGTTTGCGTATATTATGCAAACAATTATGGACAATCCAGATGAACCCATATCTTCAGATCTAATAGATCCAATGTTTGGAAAACTAATCCTTCGAAAGGGTCAGCTCCTAAGCGATATCACACCTCAGTCAGCATGGTACATACAGCGTCACTACAATATAAATGTCGACACTGATGTAGATTTTTCCAGACCAGCGATGCCAAAAGAAAGGGTGCAAATGCCGCCCATTGAATTAGATAGAATTGCTACAACCTCACCGGGTAGGACTGTAAGTGATGATGTTCAGGCTGTTGCAAGCTCTCTTATGGGATATGTTAGATCTGGATCACCGGGCTTAAGATCAAGTATAGATAAAATTGAAGTAGCAGGACGTACCCAGATAGCTGTTCATCTTGTAGACCCAGCAAATAGAATGACGACAGATCAACAGATAGCATGCGCATTGAGAAACTTACTGGATCAAAAGATTAGAACTAATAGAAGATATGCAATTAGCCCATGCGGATATAAAGATAAAAAAGAAAAATATCTTATGATGATAGTCAGGGTTTAGTGTACAATCTATGAATGTATTGCTACATTTAATAGAGGTATAAAATGAGTCTAAATCTAGATCAAATTGAGAAAAACTGGTCAGTATTTGAAAAGCTTTGTGAAAGGTTTTCTGACAACAACTTAAGCAAGCTCTTATCTGCACTTGGAGAAAGAATTTCAACTTGTCCTGCAAGTTCAAGAATTTCGATGTACGGTGCGTATCCTGGAGGTCTTATTGAGCATGTACTTGATGTGACTTCATCACTTAGAAAGATCAATGAAGCTCACAATCTTGGGCTAGATACATCTTCAATTTTAAAAGTCGGGCTATTTCATGATCTAGGAAAGATCGGCGATCTTGATCGTGATTACTTTGTTTCACAGGATTCTAACTGGCATCGTGAGACACTTGGGCAGATGTTTAAATTTAACGAAGATCTCGAAAAAATGTCAATTTCACACAGATCGCTATTTCTACTTCAGTCATTTAATATTCAATTAACAAATGATGAATGGATAGCAATTCAGATTGCATCTGGATCACACTTTGAGGAGAATAGATTTTATGTAGGTTCAGAGCCTACACTTGCTCTAGCCCTTCAGCAAGCTAAATCAATGACTATTCACAGATCCAAGCTGGGTAATAGCTAATTGTAATGAATATTTAGTTATGTGAAAGATAAAGGCGAGAGTAAGTCTGGATATTATTCCAGTCACGGTGCAATGGTCCCAATGGGGCCTGCATTTACATCTGATGGCTCACAATATCTAGGAAGGCCAAGGCGTCCAAGATATTCAGGTTCGTCTGGAAGCCCATCAATGTATGCAGACAGCGGATTCTCTTCAGTTGATGGAATTGCAAGAGTCAACAGGGGATATGAGGATGAAGTAGAGATAGATCCAATGTTTCCTGATCAGGCCTGTGATGAGGACGAGGATGATTTTTTCTTGAGAACTAGAAAGCTTCCTGTATATTCCTTAGGCTCTAGCCCAAGAAGAGGTTCAGACCTTAATCCGCTTAAAGAAGGATTTATTCCTGATTTTGTCGAAGACTTTTTGAAAAGTGCAGGATTGTCAATTCCTGGAGTAGATATCCTTATAGGAAAGATGATTCTTGATAATGAGGCTGAAGACGGCAAAATAGCTATTGAAGAAATGTGTTCAATAGTTGGAATATCTCCAGAAGATCTTGCTGCCTCCCTAATGGATTCTAATGATGATCCCACAGTTTTAATTATTCAAAAGATATGCTCCCTATCAATTCAAGACAGGCTAGACGCAAGAGATAGATTTAGAGAATTTTTAGGTTCACTAAAAGATGCCATTATAACAATTGTTCAAGCATATGATTCTCTTGTAGTAGCTGTTGCAATTCCAGTACCAGGTGATGAGCCCATAACACTTCCGGCTGTAAACTTTATTTCTGGTCTTGGGGGATTTTTTACAAGAGCGCTTCCGATCGAAAGACTTATTTTCAACTTATCTTCTAGGCTTGCAAGAATGTTTGTAGGAGTGATAGAAGTTTCTGAAGTCTTAGAGTCAGTTTCACCAAGATATAAAGATTCGATAGAAAGAATTGAAAGTGGATTTGGTCCCATATTTGTATCAATACGTCAGAGCCCAGCACTTTCTTTATCCAGGCTTGGTTCAGTCTACGCAGGATTAAATGGTGATGACAGCCTTTGTGTAGTTGACGACCTACCCGTATCTGAAGAGGCAGAGAGGGAAATGTCAGAGGACACTATGCATGATGAAGACGGCACTGAGTCAGAATATGAAGAAGTAGCTGCTGTAGCACCTCTAACTTCGATACCCGAGTCAGAAGATTCTTCTTTTTTTCCAGAGGCAGATGGCTGTGCATGCCCAATTTCAGAAGCAAGGTTTCTACTTTTAGAGAATAGATATAATATGTTAATGAGGAAATTAGGAATGTCTGAGTCAACGTTACGACAGTTCGTTAGAGAGATGATAAGAGAGTCAGAAGAGAAAGAACCACGAGACATGCCAAGCCGCTATGGTGGAGAAGGCTATCTTCCAAGCGATGTCTTACCGTATGGACAGGAATACATATGCGACGATGAGCAGGAAGAGAGAGAGGATATCTCTGACGAATACGCTGCATCGTACAAGGGTGATATGGGATATTCTGCACACAGCGCACGACCTACAAATCTTAGTGAGATTGCACTTAGAAGAATAATTCGTGAAGAGGCAAAAAAGCTACTAAGCAACGATAGATCAAAAAAAAAAGATGATGAGGAACAGGACGAGGCAAGCGGCGCAGGAGCTGTAGGTGGAGTTGTTACACCCATTGGAACAGGTCCCGACGGGGGAATCGGAGACGATGACGGTGCCAGAGAACGGTCAATATACGCCAATGAGAGAGGGTTTGGCGGGGGAAAGAGAAAGTCGTCCTGGATGACATATCCCCAAAAAAGATCATAATCATGAAAATATCAGAAGCTAAGCTTCGTGAGATTATATCAAGTCGACTTTCTAATAGTGATCTTGCCCTAAGTGAGGGATTTGCAAGCAGGAACATGGGCGAATATATTCCGGATGGAATGGATAGCTCAGGCTGGGAACAAGTTGTAGACTCCGTTAGAAATGATCTAGATGAAAAAATGTCATCGCGATGGTCCAGACGAGTAGGAAGGGCAGAAGCAGTCGCAGATGTTGCAGTAGCTACTGCGTTATTTGCATCTGGAGAAAGCGGAAAAGCCACGCAGTACATTAGAAATGCAGGAGTAGACGTTCTCCAGTCATCTGCACAGGCTCCTCTAGTTAAGCTGGTCGGAGGTGCACTTCCTGCAGCTTTGATCTGGGCAGCTATTGAGATTCCGATGCTAACATTTGAAAGCCTTGCAGCACTTGATAATCCATACTGGAGGATCATAGATATGCATAGAAGATATCGCGAGCCAATAAACGTTGGTGAGCATATAGAGGAGCCACAGGCCGGCCTCACAGACATAGATAGGGGCGGAGTCATGCAAAATCCACTATATGGGCTTCAACAGGATGTCTTGCTGAATGATAATGCAACTCATGTTATCCAGCTCATGAACCCTGACAAAGGCAAGCACCCAAGAGACACAGAGCGACATGACATTCCTGCAACAGACAAGCCTGTACTTACAAAAAGAACCCTTGCTTACATCCTTCAGCCCTGGCGCGATATGAAGACAATGGAGGGAGTTCACAAGCAGGCAGGGAATGTAGCTCGTGCAATAAGACAGGGAATAGATAGAAATAAGGCAGAAAAGATCAAGTCGCATATAAACGGATTCTTTTCTAAAGTAGACTCAGCAACTCCCTCTGGACCCTGGCTCTCTGACGGAAATTTTGACCGCATCAATCTCTTGATAGATAAGCTTTCTGCAAAGGCAGATGAGATAGGAATTGATAAGAAAAAGGTGAGAAAGATTGTCAACTTAAAGGTTGACGACGCCGGATGGGGAGGAGGAACAGGAAATGAGAACTCCGGACTTGGTGGTTATTTTTGGCATAGGGGTGATGTCTCTCCTATGCCCAGAGAGAAGAAGCTATGGACCATTCTTGCAAAAAGATATAAGAAAAAATTAAGTTAGAATTTCTTTCTTTAACTTCTGAACAATTGTCTATTGTTGCAGTACATTTAAATTGTGATCTCGTTATATCACAAAAATATTGCCAATTTACCAGTTTAAAAATTTAGGAGGTTAACAATGGCATTTGATAGAGAAGCGCTACAGCGCAGGCTTGATGCACTAAGCGGAAATAGAAAGAGGAAGTCAGCTACCTGGCGGCCAACAGAGGGAGAGGATTCCACTATTAGGCTATTGTCCTTTCCGGACAATGATGGACAGCCTTTCAAGGAGCTCTGGTTTTACTATAATATCGGTAATAATCCAGGTCTTTTAGCACCATATCAGTTTGGTGACCCAGATCCGATTCAGGAGCTGATCACAAAACTTAGAGGAGATGATGCTCGAGAGTCATATGAGCTTGCAAAGAAGCTATATCCAAAGATGCGTGTCTACGCACCAATCATCGTGAGGGGTGAGGAGGACAAGGGCGTCCAGATCTGGGGTTTTGGAAAGATGGTATACCAGTCTCTACTTAACATCATGCTTGATGAGGACTATGGGGATATTACAGACCCACTCGAGGGAAGGGATGTCAAGGTTACTTGCACTCGAGAGGCAGGAAGAAAGTGGGCAACTACAACTGTTAGGCCTCGAGGAAAGGAGACAGCTCTTTCAACAAACAAGTCTCAAGCAACTGAGTGGATGTCTGACATTACAGACCCGTCAAAGATGTATGAGTGTAAGTCGTACGATGAGCTTAGCAAGATCATCAATGACTGGCTAAACTCTGATATGGATGATGACTCTATGGGAACTTCTATGGGTGGTTCATCTACCACTACAGCCAGCACTGAATCCTCCAAGGAGGGAACAGGCTATAAGTCTCTAGACGATGCTTTTGCAGACTTGATGGAATAATACAATACTGGGTGAGGGAGAATATATCCCTCACCCATTTATACACATCAGGAGTGTAATTTGCCAAAAAAGAATGATTTTACTAGTGAGCTAATTAAATCTCTTAATAAAGAACATGGAAGCAGAGTTGCATATAATTTAAGTCAAGATGAATCTCCCACTCATGTTAATCGGTGGATTAGTACAGGATCAAAGCTTCTTGACTATATCTGCTCAAACAGAAAAAACGGGGGTCTTCCAGAGGGCAGAATTGTAGAGATATTTGGGCCACCATCAATTGGAAAGTCTCACATAGCGACACAAATTGCAAGAACAACCCAGAACATGGGTGGCATTGTAGTCTATATTGATACTGAGAACGCAACTTCTGTTGAGAATCTGGGCATGCTTGGGGTCGACGTATCTAAGAGATTTGTCTACGTTGATACACACTGCACAGAAGAAGTTCTATCAATCGCAGAGGCAACAATTATGAAGGCAAAGGCAATGGACAAAGATATACCTGTAACCATTGTCTGGGACTCTGTTGCGGCGTCTTCTCCAAAGGCAGAGCTACTCGGAGACTATGATAAAGAATCCATAGGGCTTCAAGCCCGGGCTATCTCTAAGGGTATGAGAAAGATCACAGGTGTCATAGCAAATCAGAATGTCTTGTTTGTAATTCTCAACCAGATTCGAACTAAGATTGGTGTTATGTACGGTGATCCTGATACCACTCCGGGCGGAAAAGCAATTCCATTTCATTCTTCAACTAGGATAAAGCTGGGCGCGGGTCAGCAAATAAAGGACGGAGAAGACGTAATCGGAATACATGTCTCAGCAAAGACCATTAAGAATAAAGTTGCACCTCCATTTAGAAAGATTAACTTTGAAATACATTTTGGTGTAGGGATAAAAGAGCACGAACAGGTATTCGACCTGCTCAGAAAGCATGGGCCTGCAGTCATTAATGGTAAACAAATTACAGTCTCTGGAACCGGCTCATGGAAGTGCTTTACAGTAATTAATATCGATACTGGTGAACAGCTAATTGAGAAGAAATTTCATAAACCAAAGTTTGATGAGATAATGAACAATCCAGAGTATTCAAAATATATTGATGATCTTCTAGAGGCAGCAATGGTTAAAAAGTTTAATGAAGATCCTGATGTTGATATCGATTCGTACGAGGAAGTAAGATCAATTGCTCTTGAGATTGAGTGAGATTTTAATTGAGCAAGATAAGACCAATAGTTTTAGTTGATGCATTTAACCTTTTTATGCGCCACTATGTAGCACACCCTGCAATGAGTGAACAAGGCTATCATGTTGGCGGAATAGTGGGATTTCTAAATGGGTTAAAGAAAATATGTCTTGAAATGTCTCCAAGAGAAGTTGTCGTAGTATGGGAGGGAGGCGGATCTAAGAAGCGTAGAGATATCCTTCCCACATACAAGATGAGCCGAAGACCGCAGAAGCTGAATAGATTTTATGAAAGCGACGATATTCCAAATACAATTGAGAACAGGAATGATCAAATTTCTTTTTTAATATCTTCACTAAAAAAGCTCCCAGTAATTCAGGTCTATGTTGATAGCTGCGAAGCAGATGATGTAATAGGGTATCTCTCTAGATATAAATTTAGAGAAGATAAAAAGGTCATTATCTCCTCTGATAGAGATTATTATCAACTTTTAGATAATAGGACAGTTATTTACTCACCCACTTGGAAGAAGTTTGTCAATAAAAAAGAAGTTATAGAAAAATTTGGAATAAGTCCAACAAATTTCTGTCTTGCAAAGTGTATGTGTGGTGACCCATCTGATAACATTAAGGGAGTAAAGGGTGCAGGATTTAAGACTATTTCAAAAAGATTCCCAATGCTATCTACAGAGGATGACTGTACAATACTTGACATAATTTCTGAGGCTAGAGAGAGAGCTAAAGACAAGAAGTCACCCAAGATTTTTAAAGAAATAGCTGTCAGTGAGAACCTAATTAGAATGAACTGGAAATTAACTTATCTAGATACTTCAAACATATCGGCAACTCAAATTAAAAAGATTGAAAGTTCAATTGATACTTTTAGCCCTTTACCAAATAAAATATCACTAATCAGGATGATGATAAAAAATGGAATTCAAAATCTTGATGTCGATCACCTTTTTCTATCAATGAGGAACATTGGAAAACGTAGTAATGATAAATGAGTATGCTTCTGAAGGACTTGCACACTTTAAGCAATATGGCAAATCCTTTCAGGAGAAGATCTTTCAGTGCTTGATCACTGACAAAAATTGGTCTACACAGATGTCTGAGGTTATGACTCCGACATACTTTGACTTAAAGTATCTGAGATATCTCTCAGACAAATACTTTTCTTATTATCTCAAGTATAAGGACTTCCCTACACTCCCACTTCTAATCACTATAGTTCGTGATGACCTAAGAGAGGGAAAGGATGTAATTCTTAGAGATCAAATAGTTGAATTCTTACATAGAATTAGAATGAACCCTGATGTAGGTGATCTTAAGTTTGTCAAAGAAAAGACACTTGATTTCTGCAAACAGCAGGCAATGAAAGAAGCGCTTGAAGAGGCAGTTGAAAGAATTTCAGATGGCAAACTTGAGTCGGTGATGGGTCTTATGAGACATGCACTATCTGTGGGAATGCCAGCTTCAATTGGGCATGATTTCATGGAAGATGCAGAAGCTAGATTTGTTCACATTAGCAGGCGTGCATGTCCTACGGGAATTCCTCAGCTTGATAAGAAAGACATACTGAACGGCGGTCTGGGTCGAGGAGAGATTGGAGTTGTGACTGCCAACACAGGAGTTGGAAAGAGCCATTTTCTTGTTAGCGTGGGTGCTGAAGCCCTTAGAAGGGGGAAGAATGTAGTTCACTATACTTTTGAGCTTTCTGAGACAGCTGTGGGCCTAAGATATGATTCTAATTTTTGTAACATTCCAAGCAACGAAGTTATAGATAGAAAGGATGAGGTTCTTAAAAAATACGAAGAAATAGACCTCGGTAGACTAATTATTAAAGAATATCCTACAGGATCTGCCACAGTAATGATGATTAGAAATCATTTAGAAAAGCTATCATTAAAAGGATTTGCACCAAGCTTAATAGTAATTGACTATGCTGATATTATGAGATCTTCAAGAAAGTATGACTCTCTTCGACATGAGCTTAAGTTGATATATGAAGAATTAAGAAATCTGGCAATGGACATGAACATTCCCGTCTGGACAGCTTCTCAGGCAAATAGAGATTCTGCAAATTCAGATATCGTAGGTCTTGAGAACATGTCAGAGGCATACGGAAAGGCTATGGTTGCAGATGTTGTTATTTCACTTTCTAGAAAGCCCACTGAAAAATCAAGCGGACTTGGTAGAATATTTATTGCAAAAAATAGAGCCGGAAGAGATGGAATTTTATTCCCCATGAGAATGGATACAGCTAGATCAAAAATCCTTGTTGTCGACAGTGATGATGAGATGACACTAAGCGAAGCTCTCCGATCAGATAACAATGATATGAAGACTCTTTTAAAGAATAAGTGGAAGGAGATTAACAGTGCTAGTTAGTCTACAGTAATTTTAAAAATCTTGGAGAAATTAGAATGTACAAACTTGAAGATGTTATTAAATCTTCTACAGAGTATTTTGATGGCGATGACTTAGCTGCATCTGTATTTGCTACAAAGTATGCTCTTTGTGATAAGTCTGGTGACTATCATGAAAAGACTCCAGACGATATGCATAGAAGGCTTGCAAGAGAGTTTTCTAGAATTGAATCAAAATATCCCAACCCTCTGTCTGAGGAAGAGGTCTATAATCTCTTTAAAGATTTTAAATATATTGTACCCCAGGGATCACCAATGGCTGGAATTGGAAATAATAATCAAATTCAGTCAATTTCAAACTGCTTTGTTATTGAGTCGCCTAGGGATTCCTATGGGGGAATATTAAAGTCAGATCAAGAGCTTGTCCAGATAGCAAAGCGCAGGGGCGGTGTTGGATTTGATATGTCAACACTTAGGCCAAAAGGCCTTCCAACAGGAAATGCAGCAAGAACAACTGATGGAATAGAAGTCTTTATGGAAAGATTCTCTAATTCTACTAGAGAGGTTGCTCAAGGTGGAAGAAGAGGCGCTCTAATGCTAACAATCTCTGTTCACCACCCACAAATTAAAGATTATATCAACATTAAAAGAGATAGAAAGAAAGTTACTGGAGCTAATATATCAATTAGACTTTCTGATGAATTCCTAAATGCAGTTAAGAATGGAGAAGATTTTCACTTAAGATTTCCTGTTGAAAAAGATGCAGACCATATTGTTGAAAAATGGGTTGATGCAAGAGAAGTTTGGGATGAAATTGTGGATGCAGCTCATGATTCAGCGGAGCCGGGTTTAATTTTTTGGGATTCAGTGATTAGAAACTCTCCGGCAGATGTTTATGAAGAAGAGGGCTACGGAACAACATCTACAAATCCATGCTCTGAGCTGCCTCTTGCACCTTATGACTCCTGCAGGCTTATGCTTGTCAATCTTATTTCTTTTGTTGATGATCCCTTTACAGAGTCTGCATCATTTGATTTTGAAAAATTTGGGAATTGCACAATTAATGCTCAAAGACTAATGGACGATATGATAGATCTTGAAGTCGAACAGATAGATAAGATTTTAAGGAAGATTAAAAGAGATCCAGAATCTAAAAATGTAAAAAAGATAGAGAGAGATCTTTGGGAATCAATTAGAGAAAAGGCTTTAAACGGTAGAAGAACAGGTTTGGGTGTAACAGCTATTGGAGACACACTTGCAGCGCTTGGTATAAGATACGGAAGTGAAAAATCAATAGACGTAGTTGAAAAAATATACAAAACACTTGCCGTATACGCGTATAGATCTTCTTGCATAATGGCTTCAGAAAGAGGTGCTTTTCCAGTGCATAGTCATGCTAGAGAAGAGGGCCACCCTTTCTTAGAGAGAATCTGGTCAGCATGTACAAAGACTAGAGATATGAGCAGAAATGTGGGAAGAAGAAATATTTCAATTCTAACAACTGCTCCAGCAGGATCAGTTTCAACCCTAACACAAACTACCAGTGGAATTGAACCTGCATTTATGTTGAAGTACACCAGAAGAAGAAAGATAAGTCAGATATCAGAAGACGTTGAAGCAGATTTCATAGATGATCTTGGAGATTCATGGAAAGAATATGATGTATATCATCACGGATTTAAAAATTGGATGAATGAGACCGGCCTCACAGAGATTGAAGACTCTCCATATCATATGTCAACTGCAAATCAAATTGACTGGGAGTCGAGAGTAAAGTTACAGGCTGCTGCTCAAAGATGGATTGATCATGGAATATCTTCAACTATAAACCTTCCCAGTGATGTGTCTGTTGAAGAAGTTAAGAAAATCTATGAAGCTGGCTGGGAAATGGGTTGCAAGGGAGTAACTGTATACAGAGACGGATGTAGAACTGGTGTTCTAATTTCTTCTGATGACAAAGGTAGTGCAGGTGCTTTTGAGTCTCATGAAGCTCCAGAGAGGCCAGAAGAACTTGAGTGCTCAATTCATCATGCAACAATCAAGGGTGAGGCGTGGACCATTCTTGTTGGCATATTGGGTGGAAGGCCTTACGAAGTCATGGGAGGCCTCCAGAAGTATATAGAGATCCCTAAAAAGTATAGAAAGGGAACTATTATCAAGCATCACTATAAGACAAAGAATTCTAGATATGACCTTAGAATTGGTGGAAATGGAGATGAGATTCTTATAAAAGATATCGTAGATGTATTCGATAATCCAAATCACGCAGGATTTACAAGAACAATTTCATTAGCACTCAGACACGGAGCACCAATTAACTATGTTGTCGAACAGCTTCAAAAAGATAGAGAGATGGACATGTTCTCATTTTCTAGAGTAATTGCAAGAGTCTTAAAAACATACATCCAAGACGGAACATCTCCAGGAAAAAATGTCTGCGAAGGCTGCGATGCAACAGATTCATTAAGATACCAGGAGGGCTGTGTAACGTGCATGTCTTGCGGCTGGTCAAAGTGCTCTTAGAGGAATAATAAAATGAAATGGACAACCAAGATATCTCCGCTTATTAAAGAAGTGGAGTTAAGAAAAAATCCAGTAATTATTACTGTAAATAAGTTTGATGAAAAGTCTGCAAAAGAATTTCAGCAGCAAGTAGCTCAAGCACACAATACAGGTCAGAAAGTCATTCCTGTGATTATTGACTCATACGGTGGGCAGGTCTATTCTCTAATGTCTATGATAAGCGCTATAAATCACTCAGAACTTCCTGTTGCAACAATCGTTGAGGGAAAGGCAATGTCCTGCGGTGCTATTCTTTTCTCCTTTGGAGAGCAAGGAATGAGATTTATGGATCCCGATGCCACTGTCATGATTCACGACGTCTCAAGCATGGCATGGGGAAAAGTTGAGGAAGTTAAAGTTAGTGCTGAAGAGACAGACAGGTTAAATCAAAAAGTCTACACTATGATGGCACGTAATTGTAGAAAGAAAGATGACTATTTTATTAAAATTGTCCACAAGAAAGGTCATGCAGATTGGTTTCTAGATGCTGCTGAGGCTAAAAAGCACGGGATGGCAAACCAGCTAAGGGTCCCCAAGGTTAATATTAACGTCTCTGTTGACATAGATTTTGAGTGAATTATGGATAAGGTATTTTATAATAAATCATCTGCATCAAATCTTGGATGGGACCCGAGCTGGTTTGGGTGTGAATACTTTGATGATACTCTGACATCGGCAGTTAGAAAATGGCAGAGAGAAAATGGATTAACAGCCGATGGGCTTGTTGGTCCGACTACCTATAGAAGACTATGGACAGAGAGAGAATCAAAAATATCTACATTCAAGCCCGCCAATAGAAGATTTGACTCTAATAGATGGATTGTTCACAATGGAAAGTTTAAACCAATTGAGTGGAAAAAGGTTGTCCTGTGGGATGAGCACGGTGGGCTAGGTACAAAGAGTGGAAATTACTATGACTACTCAGGAAAGCCAGAAAGAAAGCCGACATTCTTTGTCAATCACTGGGATGTGTGCCTATCTTCAGAATCTTGTGCAAATGTACTAAAGAGAAGGGGAGCTTCTGTTCACTTTTGCATAGACAATGATGGAACAATTTATCAGTTGCTGGACACTCAGCACGGCGCATGGCACGCAGGTGGCCAAAAGTGGAATCAAAAGTCTATCGGTGTGGAGATATCAAATGCATATTATACAAAATATCAGAGCTGGTATGAAAAAAATGGCCTGGGAGCTAGACCAGTTCTGGAGAATTCATGGACCCATGGGAATAAGCATAAGCCTCATCTCGGATTTTATCCAATACAGATTGAGGCAGCCAGAGCACTATGGAAAGCAATCCACATCGGATACGGAATCCCACTAGTATGCCCTACGAGAGACGGTGAGATGCTGACCGGTGTGTCCGCAGAAGCCTCTAAGGGAAAATTTGAAGGATTTATTCACCACTACCATCTAACAAAGAGAAAGATTGACTGTGCCGGTCTTGATTTAGAATCAAATCTTCAAATCGTAAGACAGTCGCCTATGTATTGCTTATAGTTTTATGAGAAATAAAAGTGGAACTTGTATCAACACATATTTGTAAGACACAAAATCTGGGTATGCATGGAAACCTGTTCGGAGGTGTAATGCTCTCTTGGCTTGATGAAGCCGGTGCTGCCTTCACAGCGCAGGTGTGCGGAACACCCAAGATGGTTACTAAGTCAATTTCAGAAGTAGTCTTTCAGAAGCCTGTTAGAGCTGGACAGATTATTAAAATATACGCAGACGTCATAAGAATTGGAACTTCATCAATTACAATTAGACTAGAAGCTAGAAGGCACAGTGTATATAACGGCTCTCAGAGAAATGTTGTCTCTGTTGACATGGTTTTTGTTAGAATAGACGGAGATGGTGAGCCTGTTCCAATTAAGACTATTAGGTCTGACTATCAAGATAGAAGAGCTGAGAAGAAACAATAAGCTTTTTTAACAATGGATCACAGAGACAGTACTTTTATGAAACGTCTGTGATCTTTTTTGATAGCAGCTTGAGGTAAAAATGACAGCCATTAGAGTTACTGAGTCCTCGGGCTCCGTCGGAATACTTCAGATATCAGACGGAACAGGTGGATTTTCACCCTCTAACATTCTATATCACACAGCATCTTCAGGAATAGCAAAGAGCATTCTTCTAGGTAAAGATGTAGCTGTCTTTGTAAGTGGTGCCGTAGACTCTAAGGACACAACAAATGCAGGAGTTGCTGTCTTCGGCGGAGATGTTACAATCAGTGGAACTCTTTATGGAGGCTCTCCCCTTAAGCTCGGAGGCGAGGTAGAATTTATCACCTCAGACGGTGGAACAACTGATCTAAAAAATCCTTCTGGAAGTGTTAAGATCTTTGCAAGAGACGAGGTAAAAATTGGATCAGATGATGGTCTCATCCGACTAATTGATCTTGGTGGGTCATCAGCTGGAAAGATCTTTTTAACCGGCTCTAATACAACTACAGACAGAAGACTTAAGTTTTTATCAAAGGGCCAGATTCACTTTCATGGGAGTAATCCAAATGCTGAATCTCCAGGATCTAATGTATTTTTATTTGTTTCTGGGGCAATTGATTCACATAAGACCCTGAAGAGAGGGACAGCTTTATTCGGAGGAGATGTAGTCATTAGCGGAACACTATATGCAGAGAAGCAAGTAGTAGAAGTTGATGAGGTTGCAACTGGACATCTTATGGTGTCAGGAACGATATACGGAACTGGGACGATTGGGCCTGCTGAAGATGGCGCATACACTGATGGATTGTTTACTGATTTTACTAATAGCACACACGTTGGAACTGCTGTAGATAGATTCAATGAGATATTAAAGGCTCTATCTCCAAGCCCTGCACCATCTCTTGATGATGTAGATAATAACAATTCAGGTGCGTCAGGAAAACTGTCATTTGGTTCATCCAATTCTGTATCAGGGTACACAAACTCTAATACAACTGCAGGCTTTAGCGCTGTAGATGTTGATGGAACATATAGTTCAACAACAAGCGGAAACAATGTAAGAATTGGGCTTCTAGGAGGTTCAACAGCAGTCACTGGTGATCTAAACGAAGATGTCAGTGCTGATACACATGCTAGTAATCAAACAAACTATGTTGCAAATTCCTTCGGTGACGCAGACTCAGGAACACTTAAGCTATATGTAAATGGCTCTTTGGTTCACAGTGTTGTGATCACAGGCAGCGATGGAGGTGGTCACGTAGGAGCAGGTGTGCCAGGAAGCGGAACAGGATCTTCAGTTAATTCAAACGGATCTGGCTTTACAAATCTAAGTGCAACCGGCAGTGCTGTATTTAGCGACGGAACAGAATTAGATTTGTTTCAGCATAGGACTGGAAGATATTCAATTGCTGCAAGTGATCAGCGATCAGGATGGAATTACGCACGCGTTGTTCACTCTCTAGACAGCGGAGATGTCACAACAAATTATGTTGAGTGGATTAATGATGCTGATAGTAATGCTCTTGCTGCTGCTGGAGCTGCATTTGACACACTATCAATGACAGGTGATCTAAGGATATCTGGTGTTAGGTATCATACAGCAGGATCAGCTCAGTATAGAGTTAGAGTGACAAATGCGTACAAGAATGTGTATACAACATCAAATATAACATTTACCGAGACAAATTGCACGATATCAAATCAGTCAATGCCTTCTGCTGGAAATGATGAGGATAAAATACTACACTTGACTGGAAGCGCAACAATTAGTGCGAGCGCTCTTTTAAACGGATCAATTTCTGCATCTGTCAATGTATCTCACCCGCTTAAGTCAAATATCTCTGGCGGAGGATCTCAGTCAATATCTGGGATCTTAATGTGGGCATATTCAAATAGTTCAACAGTCTTGCAGGAAACATTTAGAAGAGAAAATTACAGAATAATATCTGGAACATATGCAAATCAAGCTAGTATAACACATTCCGACAATACATGGGATGGATCTATCCACATGTCTGGGTCAGGAGCACATGCAAACGGATTAATGTTTTATAATCAAAGACTTTACGCACCTAAGCAGGGTGCAAATAGTAGCAATTTTGGAGGAATATCAAATGGACCCTCTGATAATGTTAATTACAGCGGCATTTCTAGTGGGCTGAGAACATTCTACAGATATTTTCAAAACAATTCAGGAGGGTCAAAGACAGGATTCTCTCTAGCAATTAACGGCTCAGGGACTATAGTATCTAGTGACACTGCACTTAATGCATCTAGAATAAGAGTTTTTGTAAAACTACCCACAACCGGAGGCAGCCAGTCGACTGGGTGGATGGATCTTGCTGAAGCATTTTCAACAGGTCAAGTTGGAGATAATAACGGATGTCTTGAAGGATCACTTGATTCCTCTCTTAATGCAACAAACACAGTAACATTTGGAACGCAGTTCGTTGCAGATGATGAATATATTACTATTCGAGTAGAGGCTGATGCTTCATTTACAGGATATGTTAGCCAGATAACAGTGTCGTGGTCGTAGGGTGTAAAAATGGCTTTATCTGATACCTCAAAAACTTTAATATCAATAAAAAAGCTAGTTGGAAAAGCGCACACTTCAAATGATAAAGATGTTGCAAATGAATCACTTTCATCTGGATTAACTGTATCGACAAATACAATATTTGCTCAGTCCATTCCTTCTCATACAGGGTCTGCATCAAAATATCATATACTTTCAAGCTCTTCTGGATTTGCAGTTGCAGAATTTTTAAGGCTGTCTGCATCGTTTATAGCTGGAACAGATACATCAAGCGGAAGGCATGGATTCTCTTTAAAGCTACCAGATGACTATGTTACTCACTCTAAGAATCCAAAAAAAGGAGTAGATCCTTTTACTAATGGAAGAGAGATATATCTAACGACAGGTTCATTACAGCTAATTCCGCCAAGCTTCGATTCAGACTATGAAGCAAAGGTATATCATACAGGTAGCGGAGAGACGCAGATTGCTGTATTAGACGCTAGGGACTGGAGTTTAGATTATTTTAATGGTATATTTTTTCAACAAGACCCAGCAGGAACAGGAGATCAGTCTACAAATCCAAGATATATTGACGCATATGTCTATATCGGAGAATATACAAATAAAGGATACTTTGAACTAGGAATATCTGGATCTCTTACAAGACTTCATGACGGGAAGAGCTTTATAGAGCAGTCAGGGGCTGTAACTGTTAGCTCTGCTTCTGGAGGTGCAATTACAGTAGCTGCGCCGAGCTGTGTATTTAGTGAATATCTTGGAATGAGCAATGGTTCAAATACAAAATTTACATTCAATTATCAACCCGACAATGTAGGGAATGTCTCTGTTTTCGTTAACGGTATTTTCCAAGCACCTGCTACGTCCATTACCAGCGCAGGATATCAAGATTACTCAGTAACGGGATCAAATATGTACTTTACTACTGGGTCACTGCCTGAATCTGGTAGTGTAATTTTTGCAAATTATTCAACAAATAGCAGCATATCATAGATCTGTGAACAAAGTTCAGGAAGTGTGAAAACATTTC
>Ga0209756_1000713_pt1 | contig 32450 bp, 24 predicted proteins | sample ETNvirenome_6_85_FD_184071 | JGI IMG/M metagenome (GOLD analysis project Ga0209756, IMG submission 184071) | Marine viral communities from the Pacific Ocean - ETNP_6_85 (SPAdes) (version 3) | ecosystem: Environmental > Aquatic > Marine > Oceanic | place: Pacific Ocean | collected 2013-06-19 | reverse complement strand
GAAACCACATTTCCTTGAAGGGGTCTCCGTCCGCTGTCGGAACGATTCTAATAGTCTGTTCCCCGTCCTCGGGGCGCCAGAATGTGTCATTTGAGGAGTTTCCTTCTCCGCGTAGTGACGAGAGCTTTTCTCTCATCTTGTCTAAATTAATACCCATTTTTATCTCCTTATAGTTGGGTTAAAGTACGATTAGCAAATATCCTAATCGCCTAAAAGTTCTGCATATGATTGTACCATAGATGAATACTTAATGCAATAACAATATTTTTGTTCGTAGCCTGTTGTGAAGACACCGTACGAAACGTTAACGTCAGTGTCTGCTTGCGCCTTCACATAATTGGTAATCGTCTTGTACAAAGTGCCGTCCTCCTTAAGTTGGTCTTCATTGATACCATAATAGTATACCACATCTCGCGGCCGTGTCAAGTCATAAAACCATTTTTCTTTTTCTGCCTCAATGTCCAAAATTCCCAAAGTCATAATCCGGCTTAAGCCAGAGGGCTCGGCATAGTGGCCTATAACTGGCTCTGAGTGCTTAAAAACATTTATCATGTGAAGAGTATTAACAACGGCCTGATTGAGAACATCATAGTACCCCATGATCGGTACATCGCCGATGCCCTTCTCCACAAGCTGATTGTCCACAAGCCATATCCCCTCAATTCTTCCTGATCGGGCATATTCTTGAAGAACATTTCTTACAACTCTCTCTTGTGTCTTTTGAATTTCACTGGCTAGCGCCAAGTCGGGCGAGATATACAAGACACTTATCCGATTATCTTGCAGCTGTTCCAAAAGGCGCAGGACACCACCTGATATGGTGCCGGCGCCGCATACTACCACACAGACGTCGTCGCCCTTCAGTTTTAACTTACGCTTCAGATTAGGAAAGTGTTCGTCATAGGCCTCATGATTATCTCTTTTTTTAATAGTAATATCGGCGTCTTGATGTACGTCGATACCCCACGTGTCGTATTGGGGAAATTTTGAAAATGCTTTAGCGATATTGCATCCAGCGCTGCCGAGACCGATTACTTTCATTCCTCTTCAACCCACTCCAGAATAAAGCCCATATCAAATCCGCCGCGAGTAATACGCTTGGCGGTTGATTGGGCCATAATTTCGCTGTCTTTGATGCTTAGGCGATCGCAGATAAAATGGAAGATCTCCATAATGTCTGCGGCCTCTTCGGCGCAGGGGTCCTCAACGAATTCCTGTACTTCCTCTTGAAGCTTCTTCATTGCATAGTCTTTAAGGCGTTCGCCCCTCACTTGGCACACCGAAAACTCCTTGCCGGCTTCGGTGATGATCTCTGGGATACGATCCCGGACTAGCTTCTGGTAAATCTTGTTCATCGCCGACGCTCTTCTTCCCGGGCCACCAAATACTCTAACACATCACCAACGGTCAGTTCTTGGTAGTCACACTCAAATGCTATGGCGCACTCCTCTAAGATCCCGATAATTTCCATCCTGAAGTATCCTGAGACACTATCGGTTTCGTGGCTGCCACCAGTATAACGCTTCGGGGACGGGATATGGTACTTGGCCGCGTTTATATCTATCACATTGCTCTTCATAATTTTAATTCCTTCATTGCTCCGAGGTTCTTTCCAGCGGAGACGTTAACCTTGAACATATCATAACGCGTTTTCCTGAACGTGTCAAGTAAATTTAATATTTCGTACCGATCCTCTTCGGCGAGGTCGATATACACAGCGTCGTGAATAAGAAATGCGATGTGGCTTTTTCTCCCCTTCAAAAGCTCATAGACTTTGTAAGCCTGCTCGTGCACCATATCAATTGTGGTGCTCTGAACGATGTAGTTGAGAGCATGGTGCTCATCTACATTCTCTATTATTCTACCATAATCTGTCTCAATTTTTAAGCCATCCCAGTACTTATTCCGCACCAAATCCTTGTTGTAGAGGCGCTCTAAGTCCTTGTTTTCCTTACTAGAATACAACCACGCGAAGGTTTGCACCTTGGCCTCCTCTCGGGTCAGGTTGCCATCAAAAACATTCTTCACATTCCAGTCATGAATGTCGTTTGGAGGCTGCTCCTCTCCGGAGAGCGCCAACAGCGTACGTAACTCGGCCGCGTTGAAATCAAGTTCCACAAGCCAATCGTTCTTTGGTTTAATGCAGGCGCGGAATTCCTTGTTCATGGTAAGGATGGGAAAACTATTGGGGCTCGTGGCTAGCCGACCTGTTATGGTTCCCCAGGCGTTGTAATCGCAAGCATGTTTTACTGAACGCAAAGTACGATGAAAATTCTGCCCACGAACGCTACTCAGAAGATGTTTAATGGGGCCTACATCGACGCTCACGTGGCGCGATCGAATGTCCGAGAGCATCTCTACAAGGTTATGCATAAAATTATAATTGGTGGGGCGTGGAAGGGTCTCAAGGGCGTGTTGGGTAATCTTATTCTTGGCTTCTAGGTACTGGTATAGGAAATATTCCGGCAGCACATCGTAAAAACAATTATCCTCTAGTGAAAGGGCAGAAGTATCAAAGGCCTTGAGACACGATCTAAGCGTCTTCTTGATCTTTTCCCAGTCTTCCTTCATATCCGGCGGACAAACGTCTGTAAGCGTCGCTCCGGCGGCGTAGAGGCGCCCTAACTCATGCCTATTGCCCTGTAGATGGGGAGAATAATCCCACGTGGCACCCTCAAGTGGTGGGTCGACTCCCGGATAAATAAAATTATTGGCATAATAGCCAGCGCAATCGCCCTTAGTGTCTAAAATTTGAAACAGCATGTTTCTCCCATTTAATAGGAGGTGGGACCAGAGTTTCCTCCCGGCGCAACACCGGATGTGGCAAAGCTAATCTCACCCGCTGTATCTATTATATCACTTGAGCCGCGGCTGTCAACATAATAAGACGGATTAATGTTAGTATAGGTGGTGGGATAGACATAATTTTTGAAAAGAGAGTTGATGTAGCGCAATGGTTCTCCTAGGGCCTCAGTACGACTGTCGCCGGCCGACAGGCGGTGGCGATACAGCTCATAAGTACGATGGCGAATGACCAATAAAGTAATATCTGTGGGCTCTCGCGCCTCCAGAAATCTAATATCGATGTATAAGTCCAGTAACTCTTTGGCGGCTAGTCGGGGACGGCGAGTATATAGTTGCTCGCGCATGTAGTGTTTCGTGACCAGGACATTGTCACACGCAGGCAGATACTTAGTCGATTCCTCCGAATAGTTAGGAAGAGTGTCCGAGAACTGAAGATATGCATCTAAAACGAAATCATTCAGATCCTCTAGGTCGCTTACGTAGGCTCTATTATAAAATGCATCAAAGAAGTTGGACGGATCCACCGAAACCTCATCCACAAAAGTATCGAGAGGGTTGGTGGCCGTGGTGATATCCTCTATACGCACCCCACTAGCTGAGTAGCGATAGCCGGAAATGTATTTCTGTATGGCATCCGTAAACAGATCAGCCGATAGTTGCCATGGCATGTTCTTGTTAACGGCAAAACCAAATTTCTTTGCCGCCTGTACATAAAAGGTGTAATTAGGGTCCTTAATCCAGTTGGTGTACTTATTCTCATCAGCGCCGCAGTCCGCACCACTGATGGAAAGTGTAAGTCCTCCCATAAAAGGATTAACTTGATTGGTTAAGAACAAGTTTGTCTTCGTTAGCGCAGACATTTTGGCAATTTGTTTTAAGTAGGCAATAAAATTGGGCTTAAAGTCGCTATAGTTTTTAATTAATTTGCGAGGATTGGGGCGGAAGGCGCGAATATAGGCCTGGATGATCCCCGACTTATAATTATTCCATAACTGTGTCGGAGAGGACCACCCCATCACCGCCTCTGGGCTAATGATCTCGGAATTACCGTTAGGATCCAAACAATTAGTAATAGAAGCTCTCTTCATGTGTGCGACAAAATCCCTAAATGCGTCGTTGACGAATCCTAAACAATAAACATTAGGGTTCGCAGCATTTTGCACAGGCGTTAAAGCCCCCTCCTTAGGCACAATCGTATATTGAAGCCTGTCTATTCTTCCAAATAGATTCTTACTATACCATGTATCCATGGGCTTAGTCAAGGAAGAAGGATAGACATTTCTTTCGTAAATGGTGCGCTGATAGAATTTGGCCCTGGGACTCAACGCATTACTCCCCACCGGGTGGGTTATATCATACACCGTGAGGTCGGCCAGGAATGCTTTGTTTCTTTGACGCGCCATGTTTTTGCTCCTCTCCCCTATAGGATTGTCGGGGGCACCCCGGCGCCCGTATAAATATAGTCATTGCCCGAGACCGTTCTAAACTCGTTGCCCGCGGTGCCGGAGCTAAATTTAATCCCCTCTTGAAGAGCGGAGACCTGCACATCAAAGCCGGCGTCAGAAATAGAACTCGCCACCGAAGTAATTAGGTAATAGCCGCCAAAACCCAGACGCTGTGCGAGATTTGTTGTAGCACTGCGATTGAAGCCTGCGCCCGACCCAATAGTGATCGGTTCTACATAAAGATATTGACCGTTCTTATGGAGGGTATTCCCCACCATGTCGATCTCGACCGTATAAAGTTCACGTAGCTGTTCGGCGCCTAGGGCGCCCACCCTGGCGATGCGCGCTTCGCGCAAATAAGGTTGGTCAACCCGGTTGAAGGAAATCTTTTTGGCTAGCCCACATCGGGCGCCCATAGCATAGTGATAGATTCCCTGCTCATGATCTTCTCCGCGTTTGCCCTCAGCGGCCGGCTTAGAATCAACAGAGTAGAGTACAAGTGCGGGGGAGGTGGCGTGGCCACCGGCTGAGGAGGCAGCAACCTTTCGACCTTCATCAATATTCCTCTTAAACGAGTCGCGGTAGATCTGACCCACATCTTCGCCTAGGCGGCGTGTGCCTTTCTGCGTAAAAATAGAGGTATCAAACTTAACTTGGGTCGGGAGGCTCTTGTTAAAGCATATATTACCAAACGCCTTTCCGATGATACCTGAGCACATGTCCTTCATAAACTTAAGAAGTGGGTATATTTCTCTCTGTGGTCTCACCACATTGTTGACGAACCATTCTTGAAAATATTTTATAGAGATGGGGATGTGCGCTATATTGGTTCGCAGCATGACCTCATTACCAGTGGCCTCCCTCAGGAGATTTCCAAAACGCATAGGATCCAAATTTTCTAATTCTTCCCAAATGAGTTCACCTGGCATGTTCGGACAACTAAGTTGAATTTCTCGCACCTGATGTGCGCGGAGGGGGTCGAGGAGTTCCGTCTCTGCCATATAAAAGTTAAAACTATTATCACTCACGTGACTCAATTCATCTAAAATCCAATCCACCAGATCTCCAAAATATATAAAGGGTATTTGTATAAGGTTCTGTCGGTAGGCGGGGCTGGCCGATAGGAGGAACTGTTCAAAGAAGTGTCGATTTACCCTCTCCACTTCAGTTTCAGCATCGTCGCCGGGTTCGTCCGCATTCCGGGCGGCCTGATGGTCGGCTAGCCTGTTGATACCATCCATATTGATGTGATTAGCGGGAAAAGGTCTGCCCGAAATCGCCGGGTCGGAGTCGGGATTCAGCTGGTTGGTGATTCTTTTAATAGATTCTCGGGCCCGTTCGTCGACTCCCATATCTCTTAACAGCCCGGATTGCCACATGTCGGGGCCGATAGGCATGACGTAAACGCGGCCGCTATTATACAGGCCGGCCAGGAACTTCTTATATTTGGCAGCCCGATTTCGGGAGGAAAGAGACGCTTTCTTCTTAAGCAGCTCTTCTAGTTTGGGGCTTGAGTCGGTACCGCGCGGGAGGCGCTTCCGTTCTTGGGCGATCTTTGTCTTGATGTCCTCGGTTTCCAGGGTATATACATCTTTGCCGATAAAAAGGTCCGCACTCGGCGCGCGAAGGATCCCAGAGAGGGCCGCTTGATAATCAATAGAGAGATCGACGGAGCCGTCTTCGTTGAAGGTTACGTTGTGGGACACAATCTGAAGATAGAGTGCCGTTTTGGCTTTCTCAATTGCTCCTATTAGGGAGGCGGCTTGCTGGCGATCTACCCCCATGGCGGCGCAAGCCTCCCTAAAGCCTTCGGGTACCGACCAGCCTACCACCGCCTTAATTCTAAAATTTTCTCCCTTATACCGCTCATTGATAGCATCACAGGCGACTGATTCGCCCAGTGCCGACGAATCAATTTGCTCCCCTTCGCCACGGAAAGATGTACCGGAGCCAATAATCAAATCCAAATAGCCGGCCTGGTTGGGGATGCCCGCTTGGGCGCGGCCGCCCTTCCAATTAAGGGAGAACATATCCTGGAGAGTCTGAAAGTAAATATTTAAATTGGCGGAAATATTGTTTTCCACTTCGGCAGGCTGGACGCCATCAAGTTTCCACGAAAAGGATTTAATGCCGGCGCCTCTGAACCGACCCCATCTATACTTGGTGATATTCTCAATATCACTCGGGTTGATGAAGTTGGGAAAGGGAATTCTAGTTTCTTTATAGGGTTTAAGCTTGTCCTCATCCTTGTAGTCCACGCGATAAAATCTCATAAAGGGGGTAAGAAGAGCATACACATCGGGGCAAATATTCAAAAATGCGGTGCCGGCGGCGTCGTCGCCCGCTTGCAAATAAGAAATTAAATTACCGGGGGTACCTTTCCCTCCATTAAGCATACTAAAGTGCTGGAATGCTTCTCCTCCTTTACTAGGATCGCGAGCTTCCTGAGCGCGGTCGGTTAAGAGGCGGATATTTTCAAATAAGAAACACTGAAGATCAACCGGTGCCAGATCTGAGGGGCTCTGTATATAACTGGGCGGTGGTGCAGCGCCTTCGCCATATTCGGATCCATCGGGTTCATCATTGGGATTGGTGTCGACTTCAACATCAGGATCATTCTGCATGAGCTTTTGCAACAGAGGCAGAAACGCTTGTTCAATCTTCTTCGGGTAGTTGCGGGCGATGCGATTTACAAAGTCGTTGGTCTCCATAGCCCACTTTTGATTCCACGGAGCCGGAACGCCCTGCGGCGGTGGATTATTAAAGTCACCGATACGGTAATAAAACACATCCCCGTCGGCGTACCATTTAGGCGAGTCATTGAGTTTGGTAAAAAGCGGGTTGGCGGGACTAAAGTTAGAACCCAAGTCTGAGAGAGTCTTGTTGGAAGCTTCCATTTGGAAGGCAGCGATTGCCGCGGTCGCAGTGGCCTCGGGAATGAAGTATTTCGCATCAAACTTCCCAATACGAGCAGCAGGTACCCACTGCCAAGACTTGGTCCTTTGCCCCGAATATGAGGTGCTGATGAAGAGCTCCACCGTCTCATAGGGGAGGTACTGCGGCCACTTTTTATTGAGAAGGGCATCGCGTGGTTTCATTGTCATAAATTTGGGGCCCGGGTATTCCCAAGCGCCGGCCATTTTATTGGGCCCAAATTGCCCCCCGAGGGCGATGGCGGAGATATAAAGCGCAAAAGTCTCCGGGTGGATATAGGCGTCTCCCCCATCCCATCCTGTGCTGCCCTCGTCTGACTGAAAAACCGAATTAAACACTTCTTGGTGGGCTTGAGAGTTAGCGACTGCCTTAAACACATGCTCTGGTTCACCATATATCTTTCGGATTTGTTTAAGGGCTCTTTCATTGAGAGCCTTAATCGAACTCGGCGCCGATCCGCCTGCCGGGCCGGCGGCTTGCCACCATGCGCGCGCGTTGGCGCCGGGGTAAATGTTCCCCGGTGATTCCATTATCTCAATCACCTCATCGAAGCGGTCAGCCGTAAAAACATATGGCTCGCCACCGTGCATAAGACCATGATCCAGAGAATTTAGTCTCTCCATGAACTCCGCTTTGTCGGCGTCGGAGTATCCAGGTCTTCCCACCTTCGACAATTGTGTCGTTATGTGAATCTCAACAAAAAGGTCGGCCCAGGAGTCCCACTTCTCTTTGGTCTCTTTGATCGCATCCGGGATTGGTGGCGGGGATGTTTCTTCAGTCATAACTTCCTAAAAGTAGGATAAAACCCTCTCCAGTGGCAGCGGAATATCGATGACATCCCCCAGACTAAGATGGGCTTCTGTGGGAGCCTTATTATAGAAGGCAATGACCCACCAGTAAGTGGGTTCCCCATAATATTTGGCAGCCAGCTTATAGTAGCGGTCTCCCGTATGCCAGATGTGCTGAACGCTTGTTAGTTCTCTAATGTCATCAGCACTAGGATAATTGAAAATGGCTGTATTATACTGCGTAATGGCTTTAACGTCTCTCTCTTCGAAGAGCTTGGCGTACGCGTCCATATTGTTTCTTAGAAGCCGTCGTTTTAGATATCTATCGCTCATTTGTTGTTATCCTCTCCGCGGGTCATTGACCGCCCGTGGTCCGGTTTCGCGGATGGCCTCGTTCACCGGCTGCGACCCTGCGCGGGTGGTTCCTCTCCCAGCGCCTATTCTGGCGACCTTCTCGCGCCAAACGTGCATCAAGCACCTCACTTTGGCGTGCCGCTTCTTGTTCCTGCTGTCGACGTTGCTGTTCTTGAATTTTGAGAAGTCGTTCGGCTGACTCATTCTCAAGAGTCATGGATGCAGCACTTCTTTGAGGGTTGGGGAGCCTATTAACATACTGGTTCATCATCTCATCCGAACTCCCTGGATCAAATTCTCTAGCAAGTGCGTGAGGAAAGTTCTTCGCTCCCTCTTCGCTGAAATCTCCGAAGGAGTATTTAGATCCCCCGACCCCGTTGCTCGCAGCGCCCCAGCCTACCTTGTGTGTATGAAGAACAGTAAACTCTAATTGAACAGAATGTTCCTTATAAAGTAAGTTGGGGGCCTGGGCGGCCGGGCCCGTTGTTATGACGGGGCCAGCGGCCACATTTGGCGCATATGAAAATCCCTGTAGAAATCCGACGAGGCCCTCGTTGTCGCGCGCATTGGCCACCAGGCCACTATACTTCATCCGCAAAAGAGGGGCCGCAGTCAGCACTTGAAACTGGGGGTCTGCGTCGCTGGAATATACCGGATAAAGAAACTGAGCTAAACGATTCATATTGTGTTGATTCAGCGTTGCCTCGTTTTTATCCACTGCGACCACATCAAAAGCGAGACTAATCTTTCGTCCGGTTCGTTGAAAGGTGTACATGTCATCCATACGACCATATGCAGGGGTGCCGTTCCACTGCGATGTAAAGTTGTCCGCAAAAGTAGTAACCCAGCCATCAAACCGTACTTTAGACTGGGTGGGAAGGTGTTCCACTTCAATGGAAAAATAAGGATTCTTCCTAGGATTGGCCACCTGAAGATCGGCGACGGCGTTCTGGGCGCGCGGGTCGTGGCCCGAGGCATCTTGTAACGCCTGCAACATCGCGTACGAAGGGCCCGCGGCATTAGCCAGAGAGCGCCTCTCGCCGGAACGAGGTGTCTGGCCACTAGCGGCGACGAAGTCCACAGGCTCTTCACCTATCCGGCCGCGGCCGCCGCGTCCGGAGCGTCGCTCTCGTTGAGCCTGGCGTTGCTGATAGTTGCCGGCGAACTGGCTGGTGGAAACACTAAATGGTCGGGGCGCTTGGCCATCATTTCTTGCTGGTGCGTCACTCATTTTTCATATCTCCCTTGGTCTACCCCTGATAAAACGGACTGATTGCCCGAGATCCCTGAGGTGAGTTTAGTGCTGTAATTATTTGGTCGTTCAATTCTTTCTCTCCAATCTTCACAACAATATTGATTGGCTGTTTCTGGTCGCCCCCCTGTGTGCCGGTGAGTGCTGCCACAACAGGGTCGGTGATTGCCTCCTTGAGGAGAGGGCCCATGATCTGCCGGAGGGCGCCCTGCATCATCATCCCGGCAGGTCCGCTAGCTGCCAGTCCGCCTAGGCCGCTGAAGGCTTTTGAAATGGGGCCGCCTGGTTTGGTGGCCATGATGGTGTCGTCGGAAGAAGGCTCAATGACTTCGCCACCACTGGTGACGATGACATCGTTGGTTTTGCGGGCTTTTGCTCGTTCTATATTGGTGCCGAAGCCAAAAAGCTTGCCGGCGAGGCCGAAGGACAGGTTATTGGCCAAATCTTTAAGTGATTCTACAAGAGCGTCGACGAACCCCCTTCCGTCCTTTACGTGCTTGAAAAAGGATATGAAGAAGCTTATGGCCATGCCGATCGGACCAAGGAACAATAGTACCTTTTGTGTCATATCAACTAAAATCTCGGTCCAGCTCATTCCCTGCTTGCGCATATTTATAATGTGGCCAATAACCAGTCCCAGGGCGACTCCAACGAGGAGATACGGGCCCCAGGCCACCTTTGATGCTATGCCGAACATCTTCACCGCAATGCTAGCCGACTTCTGAGTCGCAGTAAAAAGCTTGAGTGCAGCGCTGAACATTTTTAAGGACATCCCGCTGGCAGTCCAAAGGGATTTCGCGATCATCATTCCCTTAATTAACATGTATAATTTGGATGTAACCCCAATCAAAATTGTAGTAAAGAGAACAGCCTTAACGGTTCCCCTATCAAGCTCTTTAATCCATTTACTAAACTTCGAAATTCCCTCGGCAAAACTTGTAAACCACTCGCGGTTTTCAACGATTAAGGTGCGCATTGCATTTTTAAGCTCGTCAAAAACACTCTTGGTTTCGGCCGCCAGTTCAGCCAAGCGCTCTTGTTCCATGGCCTGCCTCTCTTCCTCGTCCGAGAGGGCGCCCATTGAGCGTCGCAACTGATCAACCGACATGCCGGCCGCATTCGCAAGCGCCTGTTGTTCCTGCTTGCTCATCATATCAATACTAACGCCGGCGGCCTCAATAGATTGTTTCATAAGTTCTAGACGCTCTGCCTCAGTAGCGTTGAGCATATCAATAGAGTTTAAATAGGGGCCACCCAAAATAGCATTCAAACGGCCGACTTTTTGGCCGGCGCCCTCAAAAGTATCAAAGGGGTCCCCCACGAGGCCCATCAGTTCGTCTACAGACATGCCAGTTGACTTAGATTGCTGTTCAAGCTTTTGGAACACGCCCATCATCTGTGTGCCGTAGAACGCCAGCTTAGGGGCGACGGAAGCAAAGTCTTCTGCCACCTCGGACATTGGTTTTCCAATTTGTTTAGCGGTTGATGCCAAGGTTCTGAGGGTCTCTTCGGCTTCCCCCGATGTCATGCGTAGCGATTTGGTGGCTTGGTCCATAATCTTGCTAGATGTTTCCGTGGAGACCCCCAACTCGTTCATTAGAGCGACGGTTGTGCCAATTCTTTTTGCTTCGGCCTCGTTAAGGTTTGTAAAATCCCTATAATTATTGAACAAGGATAGTGTAGCTTGCCCGGCTTCGTCGATTGTCACGCCCGCACCTGCCCCGGCGCGCTCAATGTCGTATAGCGTAGTGTTAAACTCATTTCCTGCTCCGGTGGCCTGCTGAAAAGCAGACGAAGCCTTGTCTTGGGCGAACGCCAAATTCACCGAACTGTTAATAATTTTTAAGGTGGCATTACGAAAAGCGCTAAGCGTCACAATGCTCAAAACAATGCTTTTGGTCATCCCTATTATTTCGCCCGTAGTCTTCGGAACGTATTTCGTATAAAGGCTATCGAATTCGCCACTCAAGCCGAAAAGGGCTGTGGTATAATTCCTTGAGATGCGCTCACCTTCAGCCATTTCTTGCTTAAGCTTTTCTTGAGCTTTGGTGTATTCCTCGGTCTCTTCCTTTAGTTTCTTGACCATCTTTCTGAGACGATCTTGTTGCTTTATCTGTTGCGGTGTCGCTTTGCCCTGTTCTTCAAGGGTATCAAGAATCTTGATCTGTGCCTCAAGCCACTCAGTACGCGCTGCATTGATCTTATCTAAAGAAGCTTTTTTACCGGTCTCCGCATCTTCTTCCTCTTTAACCATCCTGACCATTCTCTTGCGCTGTTCGGCTAATCTTTTAAGAGATTTGAGTTCTTCTTCTTGGCGTTCGAGTTTGAGTTCATGACTGATGCGTCGACGCTCCGCCAAGGCGAGCTCTTGATCTGGTGTTAACGCGTCGGTCATTTGATGCCTTTAGTTCCCTAGTTTTTGAACGGCCAGCGTAAGCCAGTTTCCGTTTCAAAGCGACTCACGGCTTTTTCAAGAGAGCGTTTCTCAATCATGGTTTTTGAATTATTGAGACCATTCTTCATATAGCTATCCATGTATCTTTTCTCTCCTTTTAGAGAATTAAAAAAAGCATCCACCTGATCTTGGGTGCCCCGTATTGAGAGGGGGATATCTATGCCGGCCTGATAAAGACCCTGTAGGAGTATATTAACTTTATTAGAAAATTGACTATAAACATACTCATTGAGCGAGTTGTCGGTTAAATCAATAATTATTGGCTCTTGAGAATTGTCCATTGAGATACACTCCTGATGTAAATAGTTATTTAAACAAAAAGGGGCACCTACTATGTGCGAGAGGTGTCGTTCGCGTCTTCCATAGCCTTGTTTTGTGCCTCAAATTCTTTAACGAGGCGCTCCACGAACCAGCGGCGCAACTGAATGGGTAGGTTATAGGCCTCTAGGAAAGACCAGCCGCCGTGATGTTTAAGGGCGAAGAGTTCTTCATACACCCCTTGCTGATATTCAGGACCCAGGCCAAAAAAACTCTGCCGTCATTGGCAGACCTACTCTTCCTTCGTAGCTGCAGGTTTCGCACTCATACTCAACCGTTAAATCTAGGTTGGGAACGATTCCATCATAAACAGTACGAATCTGTCGTGAGATGGTGGCCGGGACGACACTGATGAAGTGCTTAAGGGTCTCGTGGTCGTCATGACCATCAACCTCAACGATAATGGCGCCGAGTTGATCGGTAACATTAGCCTCGGGGCGCTTCATTTTCTTGCGTTTGTCACGCTGCTGCGTTACCCGCTTCTCGTCGCCGCCCTTTAAGAGCCGCACTGTAACTGTTAATTTGTATTTTTCAATAAAAATATCATAATAACCATCTTCGCGGAGAGTCACCTGGGGAGGGAGGGAGGGCTCTTTGGTTTCAATTTCATCTAGATCGATACGGTGTGCAGCAGACGCAAAGCAACTGGGACACGTAACTGTAGATTCATAAATTGGGCCAAAGCCTGTAATGCGTGTTGCAATTAGTACCGCATTCTTATCTCCCACCAACATGTCATCAGTTTTTATACGTTTATCCACCAAAACAGACTGCAAGAGTCTATCCAAAGCGAGTCCTTTCTTTAGCAGCGACTCAGAAGATAGAATATCTTCCTCTTTGGCCGTCATATGTCGGATTTCAACTGTACTTGTGTTGTGGAGGGGGTGACCCTCTTCATAGGGTTCGCCTCTACTGGGCAAATCCACAAATTCCGTGGGCGTTACAAAGGAAAATAAACTATCTGTTTCTTCTTGCAGTGCTGCGGGAATTGGGGGATTGCTGTCGAAGGGCGCGTCAGGAGAACCAGTTCTCCCGGAGTTATTTCTTCTAGCCATTCATTACCTGCTTTCTTTTCTTTTACGAAATAGCGCGGACGAGTTCAAGTCCTTCGCCAATCTCATACTCAGCCCAATCATACCGGAAAGTCACCTCTAAATTAAGTAATTCATCACCAGCATAGTCAAGTTCACCAAATTTGGCTTCCGTAATAAAGGGATTTTTAAGTGTCCAGATGGAGACCACCTGACCTTCGCCAGTCAGTTCCTCAATGCTAACGGAACCCAGAGCACCGAGTGCCATTCGCTTGTTGACTGTGGAAATACCAGAACTAATTGCGCCGGCTTCTGTCACACGCTCTGCCTGCAAATTGGGCTTGAGGTAACCAGAGTTAACCAGAGCCTCATAAAGAAGAGCGTTGCCATCAGGGTCGATGGAGTTAACAATAGTGGCAGAGACCGTATTCCACGTAACGGTTCCAGGATAATAGTATGTGTTTCCCAGGAACTGGTGAGGAGTCTCGGAGATACTATACGAAGGCTTAGTTACTGACTTGCAAAGATACTCAGCGTAAGCACCCCCTTCAGTACTTTGAAGCTGTGGCAGCCTCAAAATAAATCTATGTTGCCTTTTAGGTTCTGATGCTGCTGATGTCCAAAATGCCATTTGTATAGTGCTCCTGTTTAATTTAAATAGTAGGGGGATAAAGTATCCCCCGTACTTTTATTATTAATCCTCGAACGATGCTCCCGTTCTTGTAATGTTGAAATCAATCGCGATAAATTCAATGGCGCGAGTGGGCTTCAAGTAGATCCGGGCGTACAGAATATTTCTGTCGATCAGGTCTGGTGTTGTGGTTGTCCCGTCGAGGACCAACCTAAAGTCGGAAAGACCAAAGTTTGTCCTGACATCCTCAAGGAAGGGAACGGCGACGGACTTGAATCGAGCCCAAGTTGTCGGAACGTTCGGATCAAAGAGAATCGTGGTTGCCAGCTGCGAGATGCGCTTCTTAACGAAGATCATCAGGCGGCGCACGTTAATGCGATCCAGTGCCGAAGGCGTAACCTGCAAGGTCTTCTGACCAAAGATTACAATTCCTTCTGCGGGGAACTTGGCAATGGGGTTAATGTTTGCCGAGTAGAGGTCATCCCGATCCTTGCGGCGCAACTGGTGAGCCACATCGGTGATGGGAATGCCAGCCGAACCCTCTGTGAGTCCACCGCGATTGAAGCCGGCGGGTGCAAACCAAACCTGCGTCTTACGCTGGGAACTTGAGAAAGTACCCAGGGCTGCGATAGAGGGAGGTAACCACACGAAGGCCCCATTAATGGAGTCTCGTCCACGGACCCATGGATAGAAAGTACAACCGTACGAACTATTAAGGCCGCGTGAGCGGAGGGCTGAAATGACCTGCCGCAGGTTAGAGCCAGTATTCTTGCGCGCGGCAGCAGTGCCTTCCTGACGCGGGACATAGCCGGCGTCGGGGAGGTCGATGACTGCCAACGCGTCGCCTCGATCTTCACACACATTGATAAGGTTTGTAGTCAAGCCTGCCTGTGTGAGTCCAGGGACAGCTGCGAGATTCATCTCAACCACCTCAGGATCGGAAATAGCGTCAATCGTTCGACGAATCGAGTTGAATACATAACTGTTCTGGTCCGACGGCGATGAGGTTGGAATGTTTCGGTTAGCGAACGCATCCATCTCTGTAACATCGACACCATCAAATCCACCAAAGAGGGGGACCGTAAAGCGATCGAAGCCTTGATCAAGAACACCAGTAAGGTAGCCGTTAGTGGCTGTCCAAGATGTTCCGCCGGCGAAAGAGCCGCTCTGCCACGAAGTAGTGGCCGCAGCGGAACCCGACAAGTCGTCTAGACTGAAGGCCATCGAGGCCTCAAGGCCGGAAGATGTACTGCTTCCCTGAAAGAGAGAGAACATATTGCCAACGGCGCCGCCGCGCGGGCGGAGGGTATCAATGGTCGACGGGGCGAAGACGCTTCCGCCGGCTGTCTTGGTGGTCTGAAGTCCGAAGTAGGCGTCTGTAACGTTGCTCAGGTTGCCATCCGACGCGTTCACGCGAAATTCGGGTGCCGGGTAAAGCAAGGTGCCGTTGACCGCATTAATCGGAACACCGTTGGAGGCACTCATAACCAGAATGTCGCCCGGACCACGAGCAATTTGTGTGCTAGAAACATCAGGCAACGATCCTGTCACCCAATTGCCTGCTTCGGCGCCTTGGAGATTTGCCTCATCGGTATATTTGACGATTCCTCGCCAACCGAAAGGAAGGAAACTTGCGTTTGCAATACCAGCGTCAATGTCCGAAGAAACTTGGACGCGCACAAAGTCAGAATTGTTGGGCCAATCGCCCTTCTGGATGTAGCGGCGCTCGTCTTCGTCCCAATCGCGGTAGCGATCACCAATCTTACGAGCAATATAGTTAAGGGAATTAGGGTTAAGGTCGCAGTTGTCGAACTGCTCCACAATACGAACCACATTATCCGAATCGCTGAGGTGTCGAATCACAACTGAGAACGTACCGTAATCGGTCGCATCATTAGTCGATACCTTAATGTCAGAAATCGAAACCTTCAGGTTCTTGTTGGTCCAATCTCCCTGCTGATCCAAAGCGTGGAACTTAAAGAGATTAGAAATGCCAGATCCCAGCTCACCGCTCGTAACCCAAGGAGTTTGGGCATTTTGGACGCCGTCCTGGTAAACGCTGGCCGAAGCAACAGTCGAAGTACTCTTGTAGAGTTTCAAAATGGTTGCCATCGTTCGGGTCTGGTCGCTAGTGGCGTTAATATTGGAACTAACGTGGCGATCGAAGGTCTCCCCGAGGAAGTAATTTAATTCATCTTCCACAATCCCACTATTTGACTGTTGGGGGTTAGTATTCAGGACCTTTCGCAGATACCGAGGACTATTCTCATCAAGGTTAAAGGTAGTTGTGAGAGAATCCGTACCCTTATAGTTCTGGATTATAAGCCTGAACTGGTTACGGGTTCCATCGTCGGCTACAACATAGTTTGTGCCGGTAACATTTAACGAAGACACCGCAATTCCGGTGGCTGCAGAACCACCGGTGAGGCGTCCATTCTGCGTGGCGCTGGCGCCCGAATCGGTACCAGGCGGGTTGGGGTTCATGGTCGATCCCATATCCCAGGTAAATACAGCACCAAGAGTTGTTGCGGTGCGGACGGTGGCGGACAGCGTACCAGTGACAGCATACTCCCCGGTCAGTTCGGCTGAACCGGTGGCTCCTTGAATCTGAACCATAGTCGTTCCAATAACTGATGCAGCGAAATCTGCAGATGCACTGGCATTAATAACGGCGGCGAGATTGGTGGCAAAAGTAGCACTTGTCCCGGGCGTACTATCGTCAGGTGCACCAATAGCGTATTGATTGGCAGAAGCCACATCATTGGAGCTACTCACCGATGTAAAGGTGTAACTGCGGCCTGAGGTGTAGTGATCGAGTTTTATGGTTGAGCCGACCTGTTGGGCCGCGGCTCCTGAGATACACGTGATGGAGCCGGTTGCAGCGATCGCTGCACCATTTGTCATTAATGATCCCGAGATAACCGGGCGGGCGGTACCGTTGGTATAGATGATAGCCGCGAGCGCGCCTGTGACCTCTAGATCAGCCGAACCCGACTCGGCAATAAAGATGCCCCAAGCATCGTCAGTCTTCCAACCGGCTTGGCCGCCTGCACTCAGGGTACCAGCGGTTGTTTCTGTGCCAAGAAGGCGAATATAGGTTAAAGGAGAGCTGTTACGCAAGTAAGCCTGCGCAGCATACATACCATAGGTGGGGGCAGATTTATTGTTGCCCGCGCGCCATACGTCATCACCGGGTTCGCCCGGGCTAGGAGTACCAAACTTTTGAACGAACTCGGAAAACGAATTAACGGTAACAGGGCGCAATGCAGGGCCCTTTTCTGCTCGGCCAATCACAACTGGTCCGATTCCAACAGGTGATGCTGGAAGGTGGGAGTTGTCAATCTCGTTGACGAACACTCCCGGCGATACAAATCTGAAATTTTTCACTGACATTCGTTTGGTTCTCCCTAGATTACAGAATCTTCTAAGTAAATAGTATTATTCACTCTCAATCGTACTATTCTCTATAAAATCCATCCTTAATATTCTCGGGTATTTCCCCAAAGATGGTTTTCTCTCGCCCCAGTTTAACTTCCACGGCGTTTTCGCGGATAGCAATGGTGGGTGATTCTTGGTTCTCGCCCTCTCCGACCAGATACCCCAGCACCTCAATAGAGATAGTGGTCTCATAGTTCCGCTGCTCCATTCCGAGGGCGGCCTGATTGGACTCGTTCGTAAAGCCGCCGTCGATAAACACCTCATAGTAATGACCATCCTGCGTGATGCGGCGCGGAGTGCGCGAATTGCCGGGGACGGTGATAAAGGGCCGCACCAGCTCATTCAAGTGCTGCTGGTACTCGGTCCGTAAGATAACCTCATAGTTTACCTTTACCCATGTAGGGATGGGAATGGTCATTGTCTCGTACACCACCCGCTGGGTCGACATGTTGCGCTTGTTTGTATTAAGGTTTTTCGAATCTACATCTTTATTGGCGCCATACTTGCGCTTGGAGTACGCATTTTGAAATTCTGCTGTTTTTTTAGGATTGATTCGGCGAGCTATTTGAATAGTTCCGCCCTGTGCACCGGGTTGGGGGTATAAGTTCGCAAATATGGTGCCCTTAAAGTTGGGATCCTTTGTAACATTAGCGCGATTTACAGCAATTAGAGGCAAAATTAAGGTCTGCTCGGTGTCCCGAAGTTCTTTGTTATGTTTAATCTGATATGCTCGCTCCGAAGTAACCCACAACACAGGAACCTTTTCAAAACCATCATTCGTTGTGATGGATAAATTCAATTCCTCGTTAATAAAGTTCATCATGGCGCCATCAATGGTTTCTAAGGACGAAGGAGCAAACTGAACTTCATGAAGTTTGTCCTCAACGCCTTTATCGCCAATATAATCGTATTCGTGCCCCTTGGTGTTCTGGATTTGTAATTGTGTTCGCCTATCCTTGCGTGCCATTGTCTATCCCCTATCCAACGTAGATGCCGGTGGGGATGTTTTCCATCACTTTCTTGGTAGAATCTTGCAAAGTGGCATCCTTGGCAGCCATTTCAGTATAAGTTAACTCATCTAGAATCGTCTTAAGTTCATCGCGGAGCATATCTTGCTCGGCCTTTGCCTGACCCAGGAGTTCGGCAGCATTTAGAGTTACACTCTCGCCCGGGATCGGCACTGTTGCAAACTTGCCGCGCACTTGTCCCAAAATCTCTTTGGTGAGTGCCAAAGCAAACCGCCGGATCCACTGCTTACCAATCGAGTTAATCTTTGCATAAGGAATGTTAGCAAATGGTAGAGTATTCATATTATTAATACCCTCAATACCAGACTTGGGCTGCCCTGTACCCTCTTCCCAGGGTGCATATTGGTTTTCAATTGTAAATTCTACCCAATATTTCTCTGGGGATGTTCCCTGAGGTCGAGGATAGATACGCAACATATTATTCTTAATTTCATATGAATAATGAGAAATACGCGTCCAGAGAGCATCCTCGTAGGCCATGGCTTGAAGCTTGTTTTGCCAGACTGGGACTATTTCAAACGTTGAGTCGTCTGCATACTGGCCGTAGGTGCGCATATTGCCCACGACGGAAAATCCACCATAATATCCATAGAAGCGCCACATCGCTCGTGGGGTTTTAAAGAATACTTTACGAATCTGCACCCGTTTATCGCCGATCTGGCCAAAAAAGGAGGCGTCGGTATTGGTGGCAGAGGATGCCGAAAGAAGGGCCTGCAAATCATAATCCTGCTGGCCTGATACTTTATCAATGGAGCCAGAGTAGATAGGGAGAGTTCCTCCTAATCCCACTTCAGTAATTGATCTCTCGGATACGCGGCGTGAGAAGCCATAATCAAAGCGAGGATAACGTAGTTCGACATCTGACCCAGAGAGTGCATGACCTGACTCAATTTGGCCGTCTTGGTCAAAAGAGGCGGTGGCAGCCCCTAGCAGATCAGATAAAGAATTCTTGCTTTGGTGTAAATTAACCAAATAAGAATATTCTAAAACCGCTTCTTCATAGGCGGCATAAACATTTCCTTCTGCCAGTTCAATATCTAGGACGTCGCCCCCCAGTTTTTTATATGTATAGGCCACCTGGTCGGCCGCCCCTGAAACAAATGCTCCAGAACCAGCATAAACACCAAAAGGCAGTGTTGCGCCCACATTTGCTGTGGATCCGGTGACCGGTAGGACATTTGAATTAGATGTAGAGGCAGGTTGTAGATTAGGGATCGCCATGAAAGTTCCTCGTGTGCTCTGTTACTAAATAGAAAGCCCCGCCTCAAAAGAGACGGGGCTTTAACTATTTTGACCTTACGTCAGGTATGCTAGTCTTCAAGACCGCGGACAATAACAAGTCCATACATATCCGGACGAACCATCTTCTTGGCATATCGAGTCATCACGCCCTTGCGAGGCACGAAGTCTTCAACGCCGAAGATCGTCGGGGTGGTCTGCAGCGGCACATAAGGTGCGTACACATAACCACTCTCAAGGAAGCTACTTCCGCGTCGACCCACAAGGATCAAGTTACGCGGGAAGTAAGGATCGACAATAATGTCGAACTTCTTCGAAAGGGAACCAACCTTAACAGCACCCGCATCTCCGCGGTCGCTATCAGCAGTCACATTGGCACGGAAGCCGGCAGTGAACTCAAGGATGTTGGCAACCTCTGGTCCAACGACGCAGAAGTTAGCAGCACCACGCAGAGTCTTGCGGTGGATCTGTGCAGAGACATCATTGATGGTCTCAATGAGGGTCTCATACCATTCGCTCACGTTACCCGTGAAGTCCTGTGTAACCGTGGAAACAACACCTGTCTCTCGGTTGAGGAACTGACCCGGGTGGCGAGACCAGTAACGAATACCAGCCTTTGAGCCGCGGACGAGGTCCTCAAGGATCTCACGATCAATCTCAAGAGCGATCTGCTCAGACAGAATCTGAGTAAGCTCGACCTCGGCATCAAGGTTGTGGTAGGCGTTAAGATCCTGTCCTAACTCCGGGGTCCACTTGGCCTTGAGCTTCTTGGTGACTGCCGTAACGGACACACTGTCGACTCGGATGTCGATCTCAGGAATGTTCGCATTACCTTCCAATCCCCAAGTATCAGCACCGATAACGGAACCAAGCGGCCCGCCGTCAATAAAGTTGTCGTTGATCGGCACGTTAATAGTGACCGCGCCATCGAGAAGTGCATCAAGGGCAGCTGGGGTAACAGCTCCACTAGCAACAACGGTCAGAAGAACCAGGTCGCTGTCGTTCTTATCTATGCGAGTCAAACGACGAACAAGCTGTCCGTCAAGGCCTTGATCCAGCGGGAACTCGCAAGCCACGAGGTCCTCTTTGTTAAAGCCAGTACCATCGGCCAGGGACAGGGACGCCAGAGTAATAGTATTCTGAGCGAAAGCAGAACCGGAAGTCAGATCCGGGTCGTACTGCAGAACACTATCGCCACCGTACGCTCCTACTGAGACGACATTATCATCGCTATCCCACTGGGGGATTCCACCTACACCAACTGAGCCAGAAGCCCGCGGGGTTGTCACGATCGTCGCGGAACCCGTCGGAGACGAGTAACCATTGTTCAACGCATAAGGGCCAGCCTCGGCGTTGAGTCCCGTCAAGAGGACACCACCGGTGATCTGGGCGCCTACGCGTCCGCCACCGAAGAGAGAAGCCTCTCGGCCCTGAGCGGTTCCGTCAATCTGACCATAGCCCAAGCGCGGGAGTCCTGGGCCACTATCCGAAGTGGTGAAATCCAGGAAGAAGATGAGGCCCGAGGGCAAACTCATCGGCTGAACGCTAACGAGATCGTTGGCGATCAGGGAGCCGAATACACGGCGAACGAGGGGGAATGCGACAGCCGCAAAGCCCTCAACGTCTCCACCCGCCATGGATGAAGACTCTCGAAGTAACTCTTTTGCTTGGTTCTCAAGCAATCGGGCCATTCCGTTCCGAGCGGTGTCGTCGCCGATACCCTCAAGCAGTCCGGTCTGTTCCCATTTTCCAATGAGGGCAGCACCTTCGGCTGAGAGATCGCGGTTAACGATACCTTCGGTTAATTTCTGTACAATAGACATTTTATAACCTCCTATAATTTGTTGTTGAATGTCATTTATTCAAACCTGCTAAACGCAGCATACGATCCATATTAGGATCGTGTGTTGCCTCGTTGTTTTTCTTAGAGTTGATCAAAAGCGATGTAGGTCTCTGAACCGCTTCACGAAGTGTTTGTGGTCTCGAACTATTATTAGAGTTCGGGATCCCCACTGCGTTTTGAATTGTTTCAAAAATCATATTCGCTTCTTCAACAGAATTGGCAAGTTGAACAGCTTCGACAATTTTATTCTTTTGTCGCTCATTCAAGGAGGCGCTGCTTAGTGCCTTGTTTTGATAAACAAGCTTGGCGTTTTCCAAGTTCAACTTAGTAAGCTGAGTCTTGGCTTCAAATAGAAGAGCACGTAGCTCTTCCGTTGATTCTTTAAGTTCAGAGTATTTGGTTTCAAATAACTCATCATCGGAAACTACATCTGGGGCGGTTCGAGTTTCTTCGTCCTCGTCTTCCACGCCCTCCGGGTGTGCTTCCAATGCTGCGAGCATGGCATCATCGTTAGCCTGCTCAATACTGTTGTAGGTAGATCCTTCAGCCGACCATCCTTGAGGTCGGGGGACCATGTCCACAACTAATTCTTCGATAAGATCAGATAACACCTCTTCGCTGAGAGCAATGTCTGCGTCTTCTTCTAAGTCGACGCGCGCGGAAGATCCAGCTAGTTCAGCATCGTCCTCACTCGCGGAGGCCGACATGATCTCTTCCTCGTCTTCTGTCTCGCTTTCTTCCGCTAAAGTGTCGGCGAGGCCCAAAGCATCATTAAGTTCAGGAGCCGCCGGTTCTGCGCCTGCAGCCTCCTCTTCCTCGATGCGTGCCTTGAGTTGACTGAAGTCTATTTCCACCAACTCGTCGTCAGCGGGGGCATCAATTTCTTCGTTCTGAAAGGCAAAGGGTACGTCTTCCATAAAGGTGGCATCCGCCTCGGGGGCTTCTTCCTCCTCAAGACCTAGGCCCAACTCATCCTGCTCTAGTAAAGACGAAAGGGCTCCGCGAACTTCGCCGGCGTACTTCTCTAGCACGGCTGTTTCCGCGTTTTTAAGTGCGGCTTCCTTGAGGGCTTTAGCGTCTACAATCGCTTCTTCTAATAGTGAAGACATAGAATTACTCCAAATCTGATGACTTATCAAAAATAAATAGTTCGTAAGATGGGGAAATGACTAATAGTTGTGATTTCTAGTGTCCCTGCTGCCTGTTATCTGTTAAAATAAACCAATACGTGCCAGTACTCACCAGCGTAACGCTCTGCGCGCTACCCTCGATTTCGATTGAATCCTCTGGACCCTCACTCTGGTTGGAACCCATAAACTGACCGCCGTTGGAGTCAATCGTAAGCGTGTCATCGCCATTGCCGGTACTCAAAATGTGATATGTTCTTCCGGTAACTCCGCTAGCAGCTGGGAGAGTTACGGTTGTTGTGGCATTTGTCGCAAGGTCTGCTATGTAGTGAGTTTCATCTAGCGTCATATCACCAGTAATAACTGTATAGTTGCCTGCTTGAGAGCCACTAACTTCAAAGGTGGAGTTGGGTGTTGCCGTGCCGATGCCGACTCTATCAGCTCCTCCCGACACGTATAGAGCATAGTCGGTATTGGCTGTCATAACCTTAAAGTCCGTTGCGTCGCCCGTGGTACCGACTGTCACGGTATCTAGACCGTTCTCGTCTAGGGTCAGCATAGCTTTGCCGCCGCAGGTAAAGGTCATTCCATCAAGCCCTGGCTCACCACCACCACCAAGTTTAATATGAGTGTTAGTGTCATTATTATTAATAATATAAGCAGTGCCTGCCGTGCCGACACTCATATATCCTTGTACATCAAGGGTGTACGCCGGCGTATCGGTACCGATGCCGACGTTGCCCTCAACAACTAGGTTGCCGGTGCCTGGGTCTGTCTGTGTCGTGCCAATTCTACAAGAGTCAAGGCTAGCAAAATCATCAACAAACAGATCATCACTTACACGGATGTCACCATTTACGTCCAGGGTGTATAGTGGGGGATTGGACTCTCCTCCGGAGGAACCGGTATTAATCATAACCCAGGAATTACCCCATGTAGCCTTAGAGGTAATAGGGGCAGTCATGGGAACGCCCGCCTGTCCATACACCCCTCGTATATCTGTCCATCCAAAACCCTCAACAGCGCTGAGTTCCACGCTCCAGGGATCACCTTCATATGGATTGGATAGATTCCGTAACGACCAAAAATCAGCACTCAGGTTCCAGAAATAGTGATCTTTCGTGTTTGACAGATCATAATCACCAATAGCTATGGACACATAACCATTAGCATCAATACCGAGCCATTTCCTGTACCCATCTGATCCGTTATCTGTTATACTACCATAGGCCGCGGAACCGGTTCCAGATATTGTACGCGCCATGGTGGCGTAGGCGTAGCCTCCTATCGTAAAGTCAATCATACCGGCGCCAAAATAATTATATCCGTGTACCCTGATCTCAAACATCTCGTGGCTACTGGCCGTTATATTTGTGTGAATCACGAAAGCTCCCGTAGCCGGGAGTGAGTAGTGCTGCCAGCTGAGAACTTGGGGGTAGTATTTTATACTTGAGGTAACGGCCACGGGAGGAGAGAAACAGGTACCTGCGGTAAATTGATTAACCCCGTCAGACTTAATGCCGTTAGATGCTGTTACAGAATTGGTGACCGTGATTGACCCAGCGCCATCATAAACAAACCCAGAGTCGCCGCCCGTACTACCGCCATCATTATATTGAACGTTTGTGTCGGATCCGGCTGGGGATGCTGTGGCTGTGATGTTTGAGAGCGCCGAACCATCGCCATAGAAGGCAGACGCAGAAAGATTGTACGACGAACTAATCTCATCATTGGATCCCGAGATAGTGAAAGCCAGCTCACCGCCGGCTACGATTCCAACTGCATCTTCACTCCAGTCTAAATAAGTATTTCTCTGGGTGTCATCTTCATTATAGATGTCGCCCTGATAAGTCTTGCCTTTTGAATATTTATAAGCCATATCATATATAGAATCTCAAATACAAAAAGGGCGGGCACCTCGAAAGATACCCGCCCCGTGTTGTATAACCGTCTCCGAAGAGAGGTTAGAGTTTTCTTAGAATACGTTCCACTGATCACCAGTTGAATCATACACCACCGACACTGCAGCACCAGCCGACTCCAAGATGATGGTACTTTGTCCATCAATGTTGTTGCCATTGCCGCTAATTGTCAAATCAGCACTCATCGTAGATGCACGCTTGATGGCAAAGAACTCACCATTTGTCGGCGAGGCCGGCAAAGTGACGGTGAAGGCAGAGCCACCACCCTGGCAAATAACATAACTATCCTGGTTGTCCAGAGTTGCAGTTGTGGTCTTAACGGCCACACTATCGTAACGAACGCCAGATCCAATGTCCAGGCGCCCCACGACGTTGACTGCAGCACTAGCGCCACTACCAAGGTAGACATTAGAGCACGACGCACTAAAGTCCTGCTGGATTGCAACATAGTCATACTGAGTGTCAAACTTCATGAAGTCGCCACCCGAGCCCGTGTAGAACAAGAGAGCACCATTGGTGCCCGATGTGTCTTCCGCGAGCTGGATTGTCACGGCATTCGTAGTCATGTCAATGGTCTGCGAAGAGCCTTCATCAAAACTAAGTGTACCACCAATGGCGGTGGCCCCATCTAGATCAACATCTGCGTCGACGGCGATGTCGACTGCGAATTCGGCGCCGTCGGCAGTGATAAAGCAGATGTCCTCGTCTTCTTCGTCCGTCATCATAAAGAACCCGTCACCGAGTACGGCACTACCACTAGCAGAAGAAGAAACGACCAGAGCTAAATAGCCGTTGTTGTCTTCGCGGTCGGTGGTCCACTCGAGGTTGTCAACGGAGGTGCTTAGCACACCGGATGCGCCGGCGATCAGGATGCCGCCTTCATCTAGATCTGACAAAGTCAAACCAGCAGCTGAGACATCATTGAGTCCAGCGATATCTTTGCTAGCATCGAGCACGACAGCCTTGGATTCAGTCGCTGTACCGGCCGTAACATCCACATAGTTAAGCTCAGCAGCAGTCGAAGTGACGAGGGTACCTGCAAGCTTAAGACCATTTGTACCATCGTGCGATGCAATATCAAAATCATACGCACCATCCTTCTGTGTCGTATCGCCATCAGCACTGAAGGTCCACAAATCAGCAACAGAGTCCGGTCCGAGAGTAGAGCCGTCGTCCATCGAGATGGAGGCGACAGACATAAGTCCAGAAGCGGCAATAGTCGTAACACCTGAAACTGCACCTTGATTGCTAATTGCAGCAGCCCCATTTAGGGAAAGACTATTGCCCTGAATTGCACCTGAACCAGAGAGCAGCCCACTATTGGGGTTGAAGGTCAAGGTTGCATTGCTTGGGTTTGTACTACCATCGGAAGTAGCGACAGCGAGGGCGGCGCCGCTAGCACTAGCAGTCTGAGACATGACAAGCATAAGCGCACCGTCAAGGGCTGAACCAGTAACATCCACACTGTCTGAGGAAAGGCCTGTAATGTTAGAACCATCGCCATAGAAATACGAAGCCGTAAGCCCGTTAATACCAGTAACGTCTTTGCTTGAGTTAAGAACAACCGTTGCACTAGCAATAGCTGTACCCGCAGTCACACCCTGGTTATAATTAAGTTCATTGGCGCTAGCACCAACAATGGTACCACCGAGGGCCAGACCATTTGTACCATCGTGTGCAGCGATATTGAAATCATATGCACCGTCTTTAATGGTGATGTCACCATCAGCAGAAAAAGTAACCAAATCTGCAACCGAATCCGGGCCGAGAGTAGAGCCGTCGTCCATCGAGATGGAGGCGACAGACATAAGTCCAGAAGCGGCAATAGTCGTAACACCTGAAACTGCACCTTGATTGCTAATTGCAGCAGCGCCATTCAATGAAAGGCTGTTGCCTTGGATTGCACCCGAACCGGAAAGCAGCCCGCTACTGGGGTTGAAAGTCAGCAGAGCGTTGGTGGGGTTTGTGCTGCCGTCGGAGGTCGCGACCGCCAAGCCTACACCACTAGCGCTAGCAGTTTGTGCACCCACGAGCATCAGTGCGGCGTCGACGGCTGAACCAGTAACGTCCACATTGTCAGACGAAATGCCTGTTAAGTTTGATCCGTCTCCGTAGTAACTGTCAACGTATGCGTTTGCAAAACGTTTAGCCGATGAACCAAGATCAGAGACGCCATCTTTGTCGACTAATAAATCATAGTCGGGTTGTAATTCAATATTACCGGAAACATATGCGGTTCCGATTTGAAATTTGTATGCCATTTTTTAAATCCTCCTATAGATTAAATGACTAAACGGGTGAAAAAATCATAAATTTGTTCGCGAACACTCATTCGGAGGAGTAAAAAATTGATATAGCTATCCACGGCCGGTTATCTAAAACATATATATCCCAGAATTGTCAAACGGCCAATAAAATTTAAATTAATATATGAACCAGTTGGCGCCGTCAGTATAAAGACTGAAGGATCCATAGGGAGAATTAATTTCTACACTGGTCGCGCCATCAATTGTATCCGATCCGGAGCGGAGAATAGTAATAACATTGGTGGTTGTGTTTCCGCCCTCGTCCTTGATTACAAAAGTTTGTCCCTCAGTGGCCGAGGACGCCTGGGGGATTGTAAGGTCTACTGTGTTAGAAGTAGTATCCACTCCTACATAATAGTCTGTCAACGCAATACTATAGTCGTTTGTGACCGGGGTGCGCTTAAGGACAAGTCCTCCGGAAAGATGCGAGGCAGCCTTAACAAGGAGTGTAGACCCATCATAGGTCAAATTGGCAGACGCGTCGAAGGCATTGCTTGTATTAAACTGTAGCTGAGTCGTTGCGCCGGCGGCTGTCGTTGTTATCCCACTCAGGTTCGAACCGTCGCCGTAGTACGCGGACGCTGATATATTGACACTGGAGGATACCGTGCCACTGACAACCAATTGATGATCGGGAGCGGTATTACCCCCAATATTCAGACTACTTGTCACATAGGCATTGGACCCATCAATGATGCTGAAGATTCCGCCACCCGAACTGATGCCGCTTAGATTAGACCCATCGCCATAGAAGTAACTCGCAGATACCAGCCCCGAGGCCGTAAGGTCCGTGAGTATCCCCAGACTAGAGGAAATGACATCAGGGCCCAAAGAAGAAGAGCCCAATACGGATATAACGGTACCGGTACTATCAACTATCTCGATAGTACCCGATACTTGAAGTGGGGAGCCTCCAATGACAACCCCTTGAACAGTCAAATCGCCGCCTATTAACACATCGGACGAGGCCGACATATTACCTATGATAGTTAAATTATGGGTGGGAGTGTCAGTTGCAATCCCCAAACGATTGCTGGCCGAAAGAAATGTTAGATTAGCGCTTCCGCTAAGGCCGCCGGAGCCGGTTTGAAACTGGAGGGACCCAACTGGGCCTTGAGCAGACGCATTACCGGCACTAGTGGCGGCGATTGTCAAACTGCTGTTCGGGCCCCCATCAGTAATAGTAATATTCGTGCCGGCGGTGAGGACTCGATCGTTTGGAAGCTTTGACGTTTCGGATACTACGATGTAAGAGGCATCAAGCGGCGGATAGGGTGCGGGTCGCGGCGCGGGCGCGGCACCTCCTTCTCCCGGGATAACTTCTCCGTCAGTCGGGCGATCCACGCTGGGCATGACACGGAAGAGGCCGCGGCGGGCACGGACGCACTCAGCGCTGATTTGAAACTTGTGTTGGACTTGCCCGAAAAGAAAGCGGGTATCGTTATAGGTGCGTACAATTTCGTAAAACTGCTCGCCGTATTGTACAAAGTCGCCCACCCGAACGTAAAGGTTTTGATCTTCAACGAGACGGCGACGGTGAAAGTTTACAGTCAGCTTCGTCTGATATTCATATCCAAATTTCTCATTGGATTGTTCGTTTTCTACCTCGACGAACGCGTAAACCCGTACAGGAGGGAGCGAGACCTTATCAATCGCTTCGCCATACGTTTCATTAAAGTTAGACTCTTCAATGCTTATTGGATAATAAGCAATGGTTTGGCCAATGACTCTTTCAGCAAGTTCATCATTAACTTGCTTTACTAGGTCACGTTCTTTGCCACCAAAAAACATAGGCGGAGGAGGAGCCACCGGTTGTTTCCATTTATATTTCGGATCTGACACTCTGGGCACCCTCCATTAGAAAAGGATTTTGTATATCCTCCTTATCCTACCTCAGCACCCAGAGAGCCTGACCAGTTCGAGCCCGATGGCGAGACAGAAGCATTATTAATTTGTTCGCTAGTAATATAGGTAAGGCCGGCCATGACATCAACTGACGTTGCAGCACCACCCAAATATAATTCTGTAACTTTAACCTCTAAACGTGGAGATATGCTTCCCGACGGAACAGTTAAATAGTTGCTTCCTGCCACCCCGTTTGCCGAAAAGCCCACTTTGCAGTCACCATTGTTAGCGTGAACCACAATCCAACTGGTTACGGAGGGAAACGCTATCACGGGATTAGCACTAGCATCGACGTTGCCCTTTACATAGGGTTTTCCCGACACCTGAAACGATGCGGCATTTCCCAGACCTGGTTTATATTCATAAGTCGCCATTTCTTTTATTCTCTCCTTCTAATAAGTAGCATCGAAGTGCTCCTTTTATCTAAACATTTTCTTGTGTTTCTTTTTTTCAAGTTTTTGCCTTTCTCTCATAGCCTTCTGTCTTTTGAGTTTTTTCTTAACTGATGGTTTGATATAGTGGTCGGTGCGGGCGCGGTAGATTTCAACTACTCGTTCTTTCTTGCACCTTTTTATGAACCGCCTTATCAATCGTTCTCCACTCTCGCCGCGCCTAAGCTCTACGTATACATTCGTTGCCACAATATACCTACTTTCCTTCTTTCACATCGCTCATGTGAGCATTCCAGTTTCGTCCTACTGATCCAAACAAGCTGGTAATATCAACCCCGGGATCTCCGGGATTTTGGCCGGCCAAAGGGCTAGCCGGCTGTTGTGGTGAAGCCTGGGATGCGCCGGGGGTTGTTCCTTCAAAAAGGTCCACACCGTTATAACTGTTCCCGCCGATTGCCGACATGAGCTTGTTTTTGTGTTCTTTTAACTTTGTCGATTGCTCGGACGTAAATGCGTTCCGACGCATTCTTTCTTTGACGGGATCGACTTTGGGAGCAACTGCTTCTACTAAGGGCTGAGGTGTTGCCATTCCCTTTACAACCTCAGCAATTATCCCTGAAATAAGTCCGTCCTCTAACAGCGACTCTTTAATACATTCATGCACTAAGGGTTTAAGAATCTTTTTCAATTCTGATTTTTTCATTTTACACCTGCTAACACTTTCATTCTGTTTAGTTGTTGTTCTTGGAGCAGCATCTTCATCAACTTCATGCCGCGCTTAACCTTGCCATCTTCTTTGCTTTCCTCTAAAGAGTCCCAGAGGTCACTTATGATCTGGTGGGCCATGGTGACATGCTTGCCGTCGACTAGTCCCAGGCGCGCGGCCGCTAAGAGCAGGAATTCCCACAGCGGTGGATCAAAGTCGCCGCGCGGTGGCAAGACAGGCCCATCTTCGAGCCAGACATATAGGCCAGATTTGACTCCAGGGAAATCCATACCAGGAATATCGCTCATCCTAGGTGAAGTTTTCAAGACTTGATCCAGCATCTCCAGATATTCTTCTGGGGCAAGCATAAGAATCAAATCAAGGCGCTCTTTGTCCGACATGTCATCCCACTTATCCATCATTACTTCGACGACCTTTTCCCGGCCGCCGGGGAGCTTGTCTATCAATTCAATCCCCGGGACTTCATCCAACAAAGAAGATAGTGCTTCAGGCGTGATGTCTTGTTGAGAGAGCACGCGAATAATCGGTTCAAGGCGGTCCACCCACACCATCTGTCCCTCATCTAAGGTCAGTGAAAGAACCCACTTTAGCACGCTCACTACAAACTCGGGGTCCTGAACATCTATTCCAGTCAAAGCTTCAAGGTCTTCCGCCTGATCGGCCACGGATTGAGCCAGACCCGGTGGAAGGTCTTCGTCGTCTTCGGCGCCAAATAGATATTTCCACAGTGCGTAAAGTCCGGCGGTGCCGGCGAGTCCTGCTAGGATCCCAATTGTAATCTCTTTGCCGGTGGGGATGGACTTGAGATTGCGAACGACCTCTGAGTCTTCTCTGTCGTCGCCCAAATCATCGAGGGCGCCGTCTTCCCAGAACCATTTGAAAGCCCAGGGATTCTCAAAGGATTCTTCTTCGCCTAGTCCCATATCCCTAGCGAATTTTAATACCTCCTGCTGGTATCTGTGAATGTCTTCAGGTCCCACGGAGGTGCCGTCGGCTCCCCTCATGATCTTCTGGTCATCTTCCAGATATTCCTGGGCTCTTGGAGACATAAACTCATAGAAACGAGCTTTAGTTGCATCGTCAGCGCCCATAAGCGCACCGGTGAAGGGCATGATCAAGATTGTGGTCACCTCCTTTATAAGTGCCTTCATACTCTGGTCGTCCAAAGTTAAGAAAAACTTATTGAATTCGGATGCATCGACAGATTCTGGGCCATCTTCAGGTGGCGGCTCAACAGGAGGCACCACCGGTGGCGGCTCAACAGGAGGCACCACAACGGTATCCGTTTGATCTTCTTCATCGGATGGTTCCTCTTCTGGTACAGTATCCGGAACAACATCGATACCTCCGCGCTCAAACGCTTTAACTATTCGGTCCTCGGCAGCGTCGCCGAGGACATCGATGATATTGATTATGAGATCCAAGAGCAGAGGGGATTTATAGAGATCGAGTCTGAGAGGCTCGGCGAACACCAAGCCCTGTTCGTGCAGTTCAAAGCCCTGTCCTTTTAACAGCTCCTCTAGTTCGCCAACTATATCCTGTCGTTGGTCTCCGGTAGTTTCTACTCCGGCTTGATCAGCAAGACTAAAAATAGTCGCCGTAATCTCGGCCATGGCATCAGCAGGGTATTGCTCAAGGGCTTCTTTTAGTTCTTCCTTGATCAACCTTTCTAATTCGATGCCCGATATTTTCACGATTAATCCTTTAAGATACTGTCAATTAAGCCAAGAACCTTATTGTTTTTCTCGATCTGCTCGTTCATGAGTTTGTTTTCCGAGAGCGCCATAAACGCATTTGGTGTGGAGGGTTCGGATACAATATCAAAACAAATGAGTTGAAAGTCATCTTCTACAATTGTCTTACCCATCTGCTCCTTCACTGAGCCCATTCCCCTAGACGAGATTCCCGTCTTCACCCCTGACTCTACAAGAGCCTTTAGGATCTGACCTGATGGGGTTTCCAAAACTTTTATCTTTCCCATAACCGAAGAGCCGTCCATCCATACCTCAGTCACCATGTGTGATACATTAACTAAGTTAATGATAGAAGAGTCGGGGTGATCAAGTTCACCAAGAGCGCGGTGGTCATTAACGACCTCGGCATATTTCTTTACCTCGCGCTCCATAATACCCATCGGATACACGCGACCGTTGCCATTCTGCACATCTGCTTCTTGCAATTTGCCAGTTAGCATCATACCGCCGTTGCGCACAAAGCTCTTCTCGGCTTCCGTCAGTAAGTCCTGACAGACGCCGCCTTCGCATAGTTCATAAAATTCTCGGAGAAGTTGGGGCATTGTTTAAATCCTATATCTCGCCTAATAGTTCTAGTACTTCGGTCGCGAAAGCCACTAGATCTTGAACGTGAGGATAATATGATGCCATCTCATCGCTACCGTCCTTCATATTATGAAGATCATCAATCGCTCCGAATTTCATTGATCCCGGAATGTTGCTGATTCTTGCCGCAACATCTTGTGGTGTTTCACCTTCAGCCTCGCTCAGACGATT
>Ga0209756_1000708_pt1 | contig 32482 bp, 30 predicted proteins | sample ETNvirenome_6_85_FD_184071 | JGI IMG/M metagenome (GOLD analysis project Ga0209756, IMG submission 184071) | Marine viral communities from the Pacific Ocean - ETNP_6_85 (SPAdes) (version 3) | ecosystem: Environmental > Aquatic > Marine > Oceanic | place: Pacific Ocean | collected 2013-06-19 | reverse complement strand
GACAGTATCAGAAGATGCAATATTCTCTAAGGATGCCAGTGTAGCTGATGATCTCTGGGTATCTGGTTCTATGAAGGTGGCTAAGCCAGCTTCGTTTGGAGTGATAGCAGCATCTGGCGACGCTACATTCTCAGCTGATATTGGTGTTGCAGATGATGTATGGATATCTGGCTCTCTAAAAGTTGCAAAACCATCTACATTTGATGGCACACTAACGACAACAGGAGACGCTACTTTCTCAGCTGATGTCAGTGTTGTAGATGATGTGTGGATATCTGGCTCATTGAAAGTAGCTAAACCATCAGCTTTCGATGGAACACTTACCGTGACGGGAGATGCCACGTTCTCAGCGGACGCTAGTGTTGCTGATGACCTTTGGGTGTCTGGTTCTATGAAGGTATCCAAGCCTTCTGCTTTCGATAATACACTTACAGTTACCGGAGATGCAACATTTGCTGCAGATATTAGTGTCGGAGATGATGCATGGGTGTCTGGATCTCTGAAGGTGTCCAAGCCATCTACTTTCGATAACACACTTACTGTTTCAGAAGATGGGCTTTTCTCGAAAGATTTAAAAGTAGCCGATGATATATGGGTGTCAGGATCTTTGCGTGCTCAGCACGATTCCGTATTTGTTAACAACCTTTCATCTAAGCGCATGGGAATTGGTGTTACAACACCATTTGTTCCGCGCGCTGAGCTTGTAGTTGGCGCAGGAACTGGCACTGAGACTATCATGATTGATGCTGATACAGGCGGAGACGACGCTTCGTCTGGATCTGTCGCGTTTACAGCTGATACTGGTGCGACTAGAGCAGCACTGGTCTATGAAGCATCAACAAAAGATATAGTCTTAATAAATAGCGGAACTGAAAATTCAACAAGAGATATTGTCTTTAAATATAAAGCTGGCGGCACGTGGAAAGAAGTTAGAATTGACGGCAGCGCAAACGATATAATTTTAGATTCCTCAGCAGAGCTTGCATTTGATGGAACACAGGGAAATGCAGCTCATACAGCTTACATCGGAAATAACGGTGCTGCTGGAACTTCACTCCTTATGTCGGCGTCTAGAGTTGGCGGTGTAGGAATCCAGCTAGAGACTGCAAATAGTGGAATTGATATCCTAGCAGGCTCAAGATATGGTGATGCAACTAATGGAGCGTTTACAGTAAAAGCTCCCTCAGGAATGACGTTCTATTCAAACACTGCTGGAAATGGCTCAGGAACTGATAGAGAAGCTCTGAATATCAATACGGGCGGCGTGATGGAAGTTGTCGTCAATGAATCAGATCAGGGTGTCGATTTTAGAGTTGAGACTGATGATGCTGACAAGGCATTTTGGATAGATGCATCAACAAACGTTGTCTATGTAAATCACAATAGAAGAGCTGTTGACTTTAGAGTAAAAGGTCAAAATGCACAATATCTGCTATATGCTTCAGGCAACGTAGAGGCAGTTGGTGTCCTAGAAGATGACCTTCATGGTGAGTTTAATGTAGGAAATAGAGGAACAGCGGCTTCTCCGTCAACAATTCTTATCAGCCCGGGAACTTCTGCTTCAGGATCAGTTGCATTTTGTGAAAACTCAGGTGCAACAAAAGCAGCACTGGTTTATGAGTGCACAACTGAAGAGCTTATTCTTGTCAATAGTAGTTCAAATAATGATATTCTCTTTAGAACAAACAAGGCCGGAACTCTTGAAGAAGTAATGAGAATTGATGGTAGCGCTGGAAAGATCGGGATAGGCACATCTACACCAGTAGAAAAGCTATCAGTTGTCGGAGTCGTAAGCGCATCTCTCGGGTTTAGCGGATCACTAACAAGGCTTGTAACAGGAAATTCATATATTGCAGGCGGTTTTGGAATAACAGTAACGTCAGCTTCTAACGGCCAGGTGACAATAGCTTCTTCAGGTGGAGATATAACTTCTGTCACTGCAGGCAATGGTCTGCAAGGCGGAGGAACATCTGGTGACGTAACACTTGCAGTCGACGACTCTAAGATAGCCTCGGTGACTGGATCAAACACTTTTGCCGAAGATCAGATCTTTAGTAAAGATATTAAGATAACTGATGATGTTTGGGTATCTGGGTCTCTGAATGTTGCTGAACCTTCTCTGTTTGTATCAGATACAATATTCTCAAAAGACATCAAGATAACAGATGATGTTTGGGTGTCTGGGTCTATAAAGGTTGCGAAACCAGCTACACTTGATAATACACTCACTGTTTCAGAGGATGCTACATTCTCTAAAGATGCATATGTCGCTGATGACCTGTGGGTATCTGGATCAGTTGCAATAGCCAAGACTCTTGATGTCGGTGATATTAGGCATATTGGTGATACTGATACGTCAGTTGACTTTGAAACAAACACTGTGAGGCTTATTGCTGGAGGAAAAGCAGGATTTTCATTCGCTTCTTCAGAAAACTCAATCTCTCTTAATCCAGATGAGCTCGCACTCAACACGCTGATTAAGACTCAGAACAAGCTAGCTTTTGGAGCCAGCACAGCTAGCGAACAAGTTCTAATCCTATCAGGCGGTGCTATATCATCTTACAATGAGGCTTCAGGAAATGATGTTTCATTCTATGTGTCTGGTGCGATTGGATCAAGAGGGACTGCACAAACAGGCTCTGCAGTATTTGGAGGAGACGTATATGTTTCAGGAAGTGTATATGGTGCACAAGATGCTAGCTTTGCCAAGGATCTCAATGTAACCGATGACCTATGGGTATCTGGTTCACTAAGGGTTGCCCAGCCATCAACATTTGTTAATACTCTCGCAGTCTCTGAGGATGTAACGCTTTCAAAAGACCTCTACGTTACAGATGATGCTTGGGTTTCAGGGTCACTTAAAGTTGCAAAACCGTCTACATTTGACAATACACTCACAGTTTCAGAAGATGCAACGCTCTCTAAGGATCTATACGTCGTAGACGATGTATGGGTGACAGGAAGCCTGGAAGTAGGGAGTCCCGCGTACTTTAAGTCCAAGGTAAAGGTAGGAGATTCAACAGGAAATGAAGAGATATCAATAGATGCGGGTGCATCATCAACTGGTTCAATCGTATTCAGAAAGGGCACGGGCGACTACGCAGTAATAGAATATGATGCGAATGAAAACATATTAATTCAAAACCACGCTCAAAATGATGATATCATCTTTAAGATTAATGATGGCGGAACAGCAACAGAGGTCATGAGAGTTGATGGAGCAGAATCAACCGTTGCAATTGGAGCTACTTCTAACAATACTGCAAAACTATTGGTAGCAGCAGGATCCTCAGAGAATCATCATGGAATAAAAATTGATCAAGACGACACAGGTGAGAGAGCACTATGGATAGATTCAGAAGGGCAGGCACTGTACGCAACATGCAAAGAAGGAATTCAGGTTGTCGTAGATCAAGATAATGGATATGGACTTCTTACATCTAGAAATAATGCCACAGTAAATGCGCCTCTTGTTAAAATTAGAGATCAAGCTGGTGATGAATCAGCTCTTAAAGTTATTCAAGAAAGTACAGATACTTCCGCCTACGCTATTGAGATTGCTGATACAGGTAGCACGAAAACAGTTATCTCTGGCTCTGGTCAGGTGGGTATTGGAAAAGGTACAACAGTATTTGATGCAACTTTACATGTAAAGTCTCTAGTTGAAGGAGACGGTATTGTATTGGAGCACGCAAGCTCTACAGACACTGTTGTTAAGCTATACGATTCAGGAGACGACGGTGTCATTGACATCTACATGAATAATGAGGTTATAACTCGACTCCAGGCAAACGGTGATAGCTCTATAGGTGGAAATCTAGGTATAGGACCGGACTCGAAAAATCCGCATGAAGTGCTTGATGTAAAAGGAAATGTGGCGTCAACTGGATATGTTAGCGCATCCATGGGATTAACTGGCTCGCTCACAAGGCTAGTTGATGGAAAATCATACCTTGCAGCAGGCGCAAATATTACAATTACGTCTGCGTCAAATGGACAAGTTATCATTGCAGGCTCTGCAGGCGGCGGCGGATCAATTGATGGCTCTGGTGCTGCTACTGAGCTAGCATTCTGGTCCGACACAGACACGCTTACATCTGATGGAGGATTGACATTTTCTAGTGGTATTTTAACAGCAGATAACTCTTCCAATACTGCTATACCGGCTATAAAAATTGATAGAAATTACACTGGTACTACTGATATTGGTAATTATACAACTGATCCACAGGGCTTGCTTATCGATTATGATGTGACTGGCATAGTTGCGTCAGGTCAGACGGCAATCCACGATGCCATCGCGGTACATTACAACCAAGATTCCCCCACGATGGTCGGCACAGTTAATGCCACCGGTGCAGATATTCGAATGACCGGTGGAACATCAGGCACTCAATCGATGAAGGGTATAGCTATAGTACTGGCTGGTGCTGACACTAACACCGGGATTGATATTACAGTACCCAATGATGGGTCTCACTTTTTAGCACGATCACCAGATAATCTACTCGATCAGTTCAAGATCTCTGTTGGAGCAGCTGGTGCGACTACGCTAAGCACCAATGACAACGATGCCGCCGTGGCTAATCTTATACTAGACGCTGATGGAAAGATCGTCATTGAAGCAGTCGCCGGCGACGAGGTCGTCTTTAATGAGAGCGGTCTTGATGTAGATTTTAGAGTAGAATCAAGTTCAAAAACTCACATGTTATTTGTAGACGGTGCTACTGAAAAAATTGGTATTGGAACAGCAGGGCCGCATGAAATTTTAGATGTCAGAGGAAATGTCTCAGTAGTGGGAATAGTCAGTGCTTCAATGGGATTGACTGGTTCACTAACAAGGCTGGCGGATGGCAAGTCATATCTTAATGCAGGTGCTAATATATCAATAACATCTGCATCAAATGGTCAGATAATAATAACTGGCACTGGTGCTGGAACCGGCGATATAACAGCAGTAACTGTCAGTAACGGCCTCCAGGGTGGAGGAACTACTGGTGACGTAAACATAGAGGTAAATGATTCAGTCATAGCAACAGTAACAGGATCAAATACATTTGCTGAAGACCAGATATTCTCAAAGGATATCAAGGTAACAGATGATGTATGGGTGTCTGGTTCTCTAAAGGTCGCTGAGCCCGCTACATTTGGTGTAATAGTAGCTGAGGAAGACTCGATTTTTATCAAGGATGTGGTGGTTGAAGATGACCTCTGGGTATCTGGATCGTTACGTGTCGCCAAGCCTTCGACATTCGTCAATACACTCACAGTCTCTGAGGATGCGACGTTCTCTAAGGACCTCTATGCGGCTGATGATGTCTGGGTATCTGGATCACTTGTTGTTGCTAAGCCCTCATTGTTCACGCTGGGTATGTCAGGATCTATCACAAAGCTAGCTAACGGTACATCATACATAGTAGCTGGAAATAGCACAACAGCTGTATCTTCTGCATCTAATGGACAAATAACAATAGAAGCGATTGCTGGAATGCAAGCTGACGGACCCATAGTAAGACCGTCAGCCGGGGCAGGAGATAGTGTAGGCGTTGGCGGGACAGGAACGAGTGCCAGTGGATATGATATATACCTTGGGACAGACGGTGCAGCAGTATTCAATGAGCAAGGCGCTTCAGTAGACTTCAGGGTAGAATCTAATCTTAAGTCTCACGCATTGTTTGTAGACGGAAACACAGATCAAGTTTTGATCTTATCTGGCGGCGCAGCATCAGATACGAACTACGGAGCAAAAACTGATGTATCATTCTATGTATCCGGATCATCAAATTCTAGGAACACACCGAATGGAGGCGTAGCTGTATTCGGCGGAGATGTAGTTGTTTCTGGATCACTAAGAGCTAGACAAATTCATGTTACTAATCACAAATACAACGCCGGAAATAATAATCTGACATATATCCCATTTGTAATTGATCTCGGAGGAGGAAGTCCTTCAGCTATAACTCAGATGATCGCACCATTCTCAGGAGAGCTAAAAGTTGTTAAGGTTAGGGCAGCAGCTGGCCCGGCAGGGTCTACTGCTGTAGGCTTCCACAAGAATTCAAATACCAATGCATTCATAAACACGACGGCTTCTGCTACAGTTACAGTTGATATTTCAGCAAATGATACATCATATGATTTTGAATTCTTATCAAATAATACATTTTCTGATGGTGAGGTTGTTGGAATATCTATAAATCCGACTGGCACCCCGACTGATGTAATAGTCACGTGCATCTGGGAATATGAGACTTACTGATAAGATTATCAGACAGCTCTGTCATCATTATGATAGATTAGATAGTATATAGTTAGATAGTATATAGATTATTAATATAATAGAGAGATAGAGATAGAGAAGATATAATCACTACTTCAGCTAATGTTTAAGAAAAAGCTGAAATAAATAAAGAGTTAAACACTTCTCTGGTATAAATTATTATTCTCTAAGAGATAGAGAATTTCTCTAAGAGAGATAGAGAGATTATAACCTTCAGAGTCAGGGAGACAATGTGCTGACGTCATTTGGAAATAGCCCATTTGAAAAAAATATTAGTAGAGTAAAACTAGGTGAAGATATTGATATAGTTTTTGTATCAGACATGTTCATAGATGATCACATTGGCGGAGCTGAGCTAACTACTGAGGCACTAATTTCGTCTTGTCCGATCAATGTTGCAAAGCTAAAGTCTAGCGACGTAACAATGGACACGTTGTCAGACAATGTAGATAAATTTTGGATATTTGGAAATCATAGTTCACTAGACTACAACCTAATACCCAGTATAGTTGCAAATATGAAATATTCTGTAATAGAGTATGACTATAAATATTGCAAGTATAGATCTGTTGAAAAGCATGCATTTGCAGAAAATGAACCGTGCGGATGCCACAATGAGCCACTAGGGAAGATGATATCCGCATTCTACTACGGTGCACAGTCGCTATGGTGGATGTCAGAAACTCAGATGAATAAATTTCACACGATGTTTCCATTTTTGTCAGACAGAGTTAACACAGTTTTATCTTCAGTTTTTGATGAAAAGTTTTTTTCAACAGTAAAATTGCTCAAAGAAAAATACAAAAACCACAATAGAGAAAAATATATTATTGTTGGAAGCACATCGTGGATCAAAGGGACAAATGATGCAATATCATATTGTGATAATAACAATATTGAGTATGATGTAGTTTGGGATTTAGCATATGATGAGCTACTAGATAAACTGGCACAAAGCAAGGGATTAGTATTTCTTCCAAAGGGAGGGGATACGTGTCCAAGACTAGTCATTGAAGCAAAAATGCTAGATTGTGAACTGGTGCTAAACGATAATGTCCAGCATGCAAAAGAAATCTGGTTTGAAACTGATGATCCGTTCGACACAGAGGCATATCTGTATGCTGCAAGACTAAGGTTTTGGAATGGAATAAAGCATAGCATGTCTTATTCACCCACAATCAGTGGCTATACCACTACCAAGAATTGTGTTAAGCAGAACTATCCGTTTATAGAGTCAATTATGTCTTTGCTTGGATTTTGTGATGAAGTCGTTGTCGTTGATGGCGGATCAACTGACGGGACGTGGAATAAGCTAAAGACGCTAGCCAGGGAAGAAGATAGGCTAGTAATTCACAAAGAAGCCAGAGATTGGAAAGATGATAGACATGCTGTTTTTGACGGTCTGCAAAAGGCAGTGGCAAGATCTCTGTGCACATCTGACTATTGTTGGCAGCAAGATGTTGATGAAATTGTTCACGAACAAGATTATTCGAAGATTAAAAAGCTAATTCGTGATCTTCCAGTCGAAATTAACCTTCTTGCACTGCCAGTTGTTGAATACTGGGGAAAGAATGAAAAAGTTAGAATTGATGTAAATCCTTGGAAATGGAGACTCAGTAGAAATTTGCCCCACATAACGCATGGAATACCAGCTCCGTTAAGAAAATTCGATAGCAATGGAAAACTATATTCACTACCAGGTAGTGATGGGTGTGACTACATAAGAAGTGACAGTTATGAGCCAATACCTTTTTCCACTTTTTATACAGCAGATGTTGACAACTTAAGATCTCTATGTCACAGTGATCAATCTGCTCTAAATTCTTATGAGACATGGATTAATAATGTAATAGATAATCTCCCAGGTGTTCATCATTATTCATGGTATGACATACATAGAAAGATAAAAACATACAAGGGGTACTGGTCAAAACACTGGCAAAGCCTTTATGACATAAAGCAAGAAGATACTGCAGAAAATAACATGTTTTTTAATAAATCGTGGAAAAACGTTAGTGATAATGACATAAAAACTCTCTCAGAAAAACTAGAAAAAGAAATGGGAGGCTGGATATTTCACAGAAAGATAAATTTCAATACGCCTACATCTCATATACAAGTTAAAAGAAGTCATCCTGAAGTAATGGGCGAATGGCTCAAAAAATGAAAATAGTTTTTATTTCGCCTTGTTTCAATGCATCCAAAAACTTAGAAAATATATATGACTCTCTCATGTGTCAGACTGACAGTCGCTGGTCGTGTATTATGATTGATGATATGTCCACAGACGATACATGGAAAAAAATGAATGACATATCAAGTAGAAGTGATAAATTTTCTTGTATAAAAAATTCAACAAAAAACTACGCACTAAAAAATATTATCAGATCATCAAGAAAATATCAAGATAGTGAAAATACAATAATAGGTGTAATTGACGGAGACGATTCTCTGTGTAATGAAAAAACTGTGCAAATTTTGCTTTCTGAATATGAACGTGGACATGACGTAGTGTGGACGGCACATAAGTGGGATATTAATGGCATGAATATATCTAGAGAGATGCCAGATAATGTAGACCCATATCAATGGGTGTGGTGCTCATCTCACTTGAGAACGTTTAAGTCAAGCATTTTAAAAAATATTTCTGATAAGAATTTTAAAAATACAAAAGATGAGTGGTTCAAAAGAGGATACGATCAAGCACTGATGCTTCCAGTTTTAAAAGTGGGAAAAAGCAGAAGGTATATCGATGCCGTATGCTATCTCTACAACATAGAATCAGTCTCAGTAAATGATAGAGACTGGGCAGAAATGAATCAAATATCTACAATAAACTTAGTCAGGGCTAGAGGATTTCTAGATTGAATATAATTTTTGAGAATATTAATTTTAATTCATACTCAGGTCCAAATTCCTTTGCCAGAAAATTAGAATATCAGCTAACTCGCCAAGGCAATGTTGTCAGAGATATGTTGTCTGCAGATTTTAACCCAGATATTCAGCTAAGTTTCATAAGCTCTAATATAGAATTAGCACCAATAGTTCAAAGACTGGACGGAATATATTTTAATACAGACCAGAACTATGATTCTCTTAACATGCCTATTAAAAGAACATATGAGAATGCAAGCGCTGTAATATTTCAGTCGGAGTTTAATAAAAAATTAATTGAGCACTGGTTTGGAGTTCATGAAAATTCATCTATAATAAGAAATGGGTCAAATACAGAGCTCATAAACAGCATAGCTCCTATGGAGAGTGATATAATCAGTAGCTTTGAAAACGTGTGGTCTTGCTCATCGTCTTGGAGACCACACAAGAGACTTAACGAAAATATACGATACTTCTTAGAGTTTTCGAAAGAGAACGATTGCCTTATAATAGCAGGTGAAAATCCAGATGTTGCTATTTCTCACACAAGAATCTTTTATGCTGGCCACCTTTCATATAAAGATCTTATTTCTCTTTACAAGAAGTCAAAATATTTTTTACACCTTGCATGGCTAGACCACTGTCCAAATGTTGTAATAGATGCAAGAGCTTCCGGTGCTCACGTGATATGCTCGTCGTCAGGAGGCACAAGTGAAATAGCAGGGAAAGATTCAACAGTTATAGATGAAAATGAGTGGGATTTTTCACCGATACAGCTGTATTCACCTCCAAGTCTAGACTTTTCTAAAACATCTCCTGGCGTAAATGATTCAATTATTGATATGAGCAGTGTGTGTGACCAGTATCTTAGTGTATTCTCAGACGTAATAAAAGATAGTAAGTAAGGAGATATATTTTATGGGACTCGGCGGATATATGATGTGGACATCTGTTGCTAGAGAAATACGAAATCTATCAAATTTAAAATGTCTTCCAGTTGAATCCCACGGAAATTCTATTAGAATGATAGACACTCCTATATTCTATAATAATGAAAATTTTATTCAGCCTGGAGAAAAATTTGAATATGTTTTTCCACTTATTTTAAACAACCCTGCTACCAATTACTGCAAAAAAGATACATATGAAAGAGCATTTCACAAATATGACAGGCACATTATTGAGCAGATATGTGATGTATACGGCATTAAAAACCCTAGTTTAAAATGTGACCTATTTCTAACAGATGCTGAAGAGATTGCTGTCGAAGACTTTCTTGAGAGTGTTGCTTCACAATATAACTACATTACCATAGAGCCACACACAAAAGACGAATACACGGTAAATAAAACCTACCCTTTTGATAAATGGCAATACGTTGTTGATGAAATATCAAAGTATACTAAGATCGTCCAGGTGGGACAGAGAACAGAAAGATTGCTAGCAGGATGTATTGATATGACAGGGTCTACAACATTCAGAGAAGCAGCAGGAATTATTTCTAAGTCTAGGCTGTTTGTTGGCGCAGAGGGCGGATTAATGCATGCAGCAAATGCAGTTGATACAGCATCTGTAATAGTCATTACTGGATTTATTCATCCAAGAATGACTTGCTATCCTGATAACACTAATATATGGATAGGAAAAGGCCACGGCCCATGTGGACTCAAGATAAGATGTTCAAAATGTGAAAAAGAATGTTTTGAACATGATCCTGATGAAATTGTAGAATCAATAAAAAGAAGATTAGAGATATGATTATTATAACAGGCGGCTGTGGGTTTATTGGATCAAGATTGCTCCAGGGCCTATTTGATTCTGGTTACAACGGAAGAGTGACTGTTGTTGATAATTTATCTGACAATAATGTTAAAAAAATTTCCAAATTTCCGATTTATGATTTTATGTCGCCGTCTGTGTTTTTATCAAATTCAAAATCGCTAACATCAGATTCACAATGTGTATTTCACCAAGGTGCTATAACAGACACTGCGTATGAAAACGTAGAAGAATTAATGAGAATGAACTACTCGTATACTAGGAATCTATTGTTACAGTGTGTTGTTAACAAGACAAGAATAGTATATGCGTCTTCTGCTGCAGTGTATGGAGATGGAAAAAACGGATTCAAAGAAAATGTTTCTTCAGAGGGTCCTTTGAATGTGTACGGTTTTTCTAAACTGCTTATAGACAATTGGTTAAGGCATAGCTCTTTTTTTAAAGATTCAAGCATATTTGGCTTGAGATATTTTAATGTATACGGAATGGGTGAAGAGCACAAGGGAAACATGAGCTCTCCAGTATTAAAGTTTTTTAAAGACGCGGGAGATACTGGATCGACAATAAAGATATTTGAAGGCTCAGAAGGTTTTTACAGAGATTTTGTCTCTATTGAAGATATTGTGAAAGTCAATATTTCTTGCGGCCTTGGAGATATTACACCCGGTATTTACAATGTAGGATCAGGAAAAAAGATTTCATTTTTAAAAGTTGCAGAAATTGTTAGAGACTTTTGTGAATTTGATGTAAAGATAGAAGACATAAGGTTTCCAGACAATTTAAAAGGACGATACCAAGCCAATACACATGCCAACCTTGTAAGTCTAAGAAAAGCAGGCTATAAGGATAAAATGATATATCCTGAAAGCGGGATCAAGAAATATCTTTCAGCACTCAGTAAAGATAGTCGTGATAATTTATGACAATAGTTTTTACAAATGGTTGCTTTGACATAATTCACAGAGGACATGTAGAGCTTTTAAAGTATGCGAGATCTATTGGTGATCATCTTGTAGTTGGAATAAACAGCGATGAAAGTGTAAGGAAAAACAAGGGTAAAGATAGGCCGATAAATAGTGAGCATGACAGATACGCTATATTAGAGTCTTTTAGGTTTGTTGATGATGTTGTTATTTTTAAAGAAGATACACCTATTAATTTGATAAAACAAATAAAACCTGATATAATTGTCAAGGGTGGCGACTACCTGAAAGAAGACGTAGTAGGATTTGACTTTTGCGAAGTGAGGATTTTTGATTATTTAGATGGATATTCAACAACAAAAATCATTGAAGATACTTTTAATAGGTGATAGCTGCGAGGATGTCTACATATACGGCAGATGTAACAGACTTAGCCCAGAAGCTCCCATACCAATTTTTGAAAAAGATCGAGAAGAAATAAGGCAGGGAATGTCTGCAAATGTATGCCAAAATCTTGTAAATCTTGGGTGTGAAGTTACTCATATTACTAATAATAACAGCATAAAGAAGACTAGAATAGTTGATGAAAGATTTGGTCAACACATCGTTAGAATTGACGAAATTGAGGGAGAAGACAGATTGCACATAGATTATTTAAAATCATGCAATAAAATCATTGATACAGAATTCGATGCAGTTGTCATATCTGATTATGACAAGGGCTTTTTAAGAAATGAAGATACATTTGAAATTTTGTCATTTATAAAAAATACTTGGAAAAAGTCTAGTATTTTTGTCGATACCAAAAAAGAAGATTTATCATGTTTTGGAGATTATGTTATTTTTAAAATAAATAATAAGGAATTCAATAGTGTGAAGACATTTCCAGAAAAATATGAGTGTGTCGTCACGCTCGGAAAATCAGGCGCAGAGTGGAATGGAAAAATATATCCTGCTTTAAAGACCGAAGTTTATGACGTATGTGGTGCCGGAGATACGTTTCTTTCTGCTCTTGCATGGAAATATTCTGAAAATAACAACAATCTAGACGATGCAATCAATTTTGCAAATATTTGTGCTGCTATTACAGTTAAAAAATTAGGCGCATATGCAGTTACCATAGAAGATATCAAGACATCAGGAATCGAAAATGCCAAAAAATGAACCAGAAATAAAGATTGTAGAAAAGGGCTGGGGCTGGGAAAAGTGGATAGTAAACAAGGCAGAATATTGCGGAAAGCTGCTTTTTATAAAAAAGGGAAAGAGATGCTCCTGGCACTATCATAAGATAAAAGATGAAGTATTCTATCTGCAGTCAGGAAAATTAATGGTGTATTATTCAGATCAAAATGAAATTGAAAAATCTGACCAGATAATTCTTAATCCTGGTGATAACTTTCATGTCTACGTAGGGCTACGACATCAGATGGTTGCTCTAGAAGATTCTGAATTATTTGAATTTTCAACTGAGCATTTTGACTCAGATAGCAATAGAATTATAAAGGGTGATTAAATGAGAAAAATTTACATAAAAGAAAAACTAGAAGAAATTGAATTTCCTGTGGAGACTTTGTCACTTGGTGATTTTGACTATATTGGTGAGTTTACTGCAAAGAAGACAAGATCGCAAGACAAGGATCTCTATAGCAGCGTGGGATGTTTTTTCAGGCCAAACTATGAAAGAGGCCTTTTGATATACTCTATGATTTCTAAATTTAGGATAGATTCATTTTTAGAAATAGGGTTTGGAAGGGGATATGCAACATTTTGTGCAGCAAAAGCTATGTGTGATGCCGGAATAGATGGAAAAATTACAACAGTTGATCCAAATTTTGATGAAAATTTCTTGAAACAGTTGCAAAATATATTTCCTCCAGCGTGGTTCTCTAAGATCGAATTTGTCCAAGGTCCATCGTCTCAGATCATTCCAGGTCTAGAGGGGGACTATGACATGATCTATATTGATGGAGATCATAGATACGACGCAGTAAAGAATGACTGGCTAATGTGTAAAGACAAGTATAGAAAATTTTTATTATTTGATGATTATCACATGCCAACCAAAAAGCAGAAAGACATTGAATGCTCAAGGGTAATTGACCAGATAGATGATGATACAAAAGAGTTGATTATAATGGATAGAAGGATATTTTTTGATGATAGAAGAATTAGTGATGAAGATATAGACTACGGTCAGGTTTTGCTTAGAAATAAGGATTTTGATACAAAAGACTATATTCTGGACTGGTAGATGAATAGATGAAAATTCTAATTAATAGAAAACCTGTTGACGGCCCGTGGGGCGGGGGAAACCTTCTCATACGGGCTATGTATGAAATTCTTCCTGAGCTAGGCCACCAGATAGTCGATGCATTTTGCAGTGACATAGACGTGATATTTATGCATGATCCACGTCCCGGAAATACTGGCATATCTATTAATGAAATACTTTCATACAAAAGTATGAAAAAAGACACTAAAATAATTCATCGTGTTAACGAGTGCGATGCAAGAAAAGGCACTAGCGATATTGACTTACTGTTAAGACAGTGTAGCGAATATACAGACACCACTATTTTTGTTTCAGACTGGATAAAAGAATACCACACAGACAAGGGCTGGAACTGCAACAATTCTTCTGTCATCTACAACGGCGTAAATACAGACCATTTTAAAGAATCAGAAAAAATTAATAATGGAAAAATTAATATTGTTACTCACCATTGGTCAGATAATGTGATGAAAGGCTTTGATGTCTACGATGGTCTTGATAGATTTGTTAAAGAAAATAGAGAATTTACATTCACTTACATTGGCAGGCACAGAGATACATTTAAAAATACAAAAACTATTAAGCCTCTGTTTGGTGAAAGTCTAGGGAGAGAGCTTTCAAGATACGACGTATATATTAGCGGTTCAAGATTTGACCCGGGCCCAAATCATATACTAGAAAGTATCTCATGCAATATACCAACATTTTCACATATTGACGGTGGCGGAGCGTGTGAATTCTCAGGAGAATCTCACGTTTATAGATCATTTGATGATTTGATATCAATATTAAAGCTTAAAAAATATACAAAAAACATCCTCAAGCCTCAGACGTGGGCTGAGTGTGTAGAAAAATATGAAAAAGTATTTACCGGTGAAGCGTGATTTTTATATCCCATAGGGGAAATATTGACGGCTCTAATGAAAAATTAGAAAATTCACCATCGTATGTGATTCAAGCTATAGAAAAAGGGTTTGATGTAGAGATTGATGTCTGGCTAGTTGATGGTAGATTTTTCTTAGGCCACGATACTCCGCAATATGAGGTAGATTCTGAATTTTTAAAGATGCCTGAAGCTTGGTGTCATGCTAAAAATATTTCTGCACTAGAGGCACTTTTGTCAATTGGTGTAAATTGTTTCTTCCACGATGTAGATGAAGTTGTTCTAACGTCTGAAAGATATATGTGGACTTATCCTGGAAAAGAGATAACACATAGATCAATAGTAGTAATGCCAGAAAATTTTGAATACAATAGACAAGATATTGATCGTGCTGCAGGAATCTGTAGTGATTTTATTCATGAGTATAGGGAGAAGTATGTCAATAATACCTGAAAGATTTGAAGAAATTTGCAAAAATAAAAAGCTACTCTATTTCATACACGTCCCTAGCACAGGTGGAATTTATCTTAAGAAGAATGTATTTTCAAATGATGAAAGATTTCTGTGGTACGGAAAATATTCAGGAAAAAAATATGATCACCACCCTTGTGGGCTAACAAACCCAGTCGTATATCAGGGATCAAGAAACCATAGCAAAACATATAAGTTTGATCCATTTTTTATGTCGACAGAGTCGCTTTCATTTTCGACAGTAAGAAATCCATTTGATCAATATGTTAGTTCATATCTAATTACAAAAGAGCAAATGCCAAATTTATCTTTTGATGATTTTATAAAAATAACATGTGATACTGAATTTTCTCCATCGCTTGATTTCGGAGAGTCGTTTTACCTGTCTAGAAAGTTTTTATTTTATCAGATGTTTGATGATGATGGTACTTGTCATGCTGATCTAGTATTAAGAAGAGAAAGGCTGAATGAGGGTTTAGAAATAATCATGAGTAAAATTGGAATGAATGCAAATCTAGAAGGCAGCTCAGATAGACCACCTTCGCGCTGGGGAGACAGAAGGGAGAAACAGGGATTTTCTAAAGAGCGAGACTATAGAAAATTTTATAGTGATGAGTCAAGAGAAGCTGTTGAAAAAAAGAGAAATAGAGAGATTAGTGCATTTGGGTATACATTTGAAGGAGACGATGGAAAAACAGTAATCGATCCCCGGAATATAAGATACCGTACTGATATTGATTGTCTCGAGGTGATTAAAAAATGACAATACAGGCTGTTTTGTTTGATCTAGATGGTGTTCTAGTAGATGCCTGTGGCTGGCATTATGAATCTTTAAATATGGCACTGATGGCCGTAGCATCAATAGAAATCTCTTTATCTGAGCATATGTCAACATTTAATGGATTACCAACTACAGAAAAGCTAAGAATACTGAAAGATCAAGGCAGGCTCCAAGACATTCAGTTTGATAAAATATGGCAGCTAAAACAGAAAAATACTGTGAGCGTAATTAGCGATCTTGCAAAAGTAGATAAAAACAAGATATACCTTCACACAATGCTAAATGAAATGGGAATAAAAGTTGCGTGTGTAACAAATAGTATAAGAGAGACAGCAGAGCTAATGCTTACAAATACTGGGCAAATAGACCTGATGGAGTTTTTAATTACAAACGAAGACGTCAAAAACAACAAGCCTCACTCAGAGCCGTATATCAGAGCAATGATAAGGCTAGGAATCAATCCAGAAAATATTTTAATAGTAGAGGATTCTGACAAGGGAATGGCATCAGCAATGGGTACTGGTGCACATGTTTTGCGAGTTAAAGACGCAGAAGATGTTACCTGGAAGAAAATAATTGATATAATATCTCGCATACAGTAATGGAGAAATCATGAATATTTTAATACCGATGGCCGGAGAAGGAAGCAGGTTTAAGTCAGCAGGCTATACATTTCCAAAGCCCCTCGTAGATGTAGATGGAAAGCCCATGATACAGTGTGTTGTAGAAAATTTAGATTTTGATGCAAACTATATTTTTCTTGTAAGAACAGATCACATAAAAGAGTATTCAGGATTAATTGATACACTTGATAGAATTACAAATGGAAGATTCAATTATGTTGAAGTTGATAGTCTTACAGAGGGTGCAGCATGCACAGCTCTTTTAGCTGAGAAATTTATAAACAATGATGAAGATTTATTGATTGCAAATTCTGATCAACATATCAGCTACAGTTCTCAAAATTTTCATATGCTTAAAAATCTAACTAATTGTGATGCAATGGTTTTTACATTTAATGCAGTTCACCCTAAATGGTCTTTCGTTAAGACAAATTCAAGAGGATTTGTAGTAGAGGTTGCAGAAAAAAGACCCATATCAAATATTGCTACGTGCGGCATCTACTGGTATAGAAAAGGATCAGATTTTGTAAAGTACGCAACAGATATGATAGAAGGCAATATCAGAGTTAATAATGAGTTTTATATAGCTCCTGTTTATAATGAGCTCATTAAAGACGGAAAGACACTTATTCCTTTTTACGTAGATAAAATGAACGGGCTTGGAACACCAGAAGATTTAGAAAAGTATCTAAGTAAAAAACGTTCTTCCGCATAGGGAAATACGTGTTATTAATTCCAGGAAATAGCGGATGCTCTGTAGAGATAATTACTAGATCCAGTGAAACATTTGTAAAAAAAGCAACAAGCAACAATTTGTATATCCCAAGATTAAAAGCGCAAGTTGAAAAACAGATCAGCTATAAAGATATTTTAAACAATCTTGATAATATGTCTACACCCGACGTGATAAAAACAGAGCAAAAAGAAGGAAATTTTTCATTTTGCATGGAGTACAAGGGACTGCTAGACTGTATATCTTTTCTCTCTATTTCTGGAAAGAAAGATATAGATGCATTTTTTAATTCAATTTCAAATCTTATAGACTATGAAATACAAAGCAGCAAACGTAGCGAAGACCGACTGGATGATGTCTTATCGAAGTATGATATCACAGTTTCTGAAATCTATAATCAAAGACTTATATCAAATAATCTACTATTGAAAATTGATAAAATTATGAACTCTCATTCAGAGATAAAAATACCAATAGGTCTATGCCACGGTGATCTGACTTTTTCAAACATGCTAATAGGCAAAAATGCAAAAGAAATTTGTCTCATAGATTTTCTAGATAATTTTGTAGAATCTCCTATTCAAGATATGGTTAAAGTCAGGCAAGATACAAGGTTTTTTTGGACTTCTAGAATGTCAAAGGGCTGCTTTGATAGAACTAGAAACAACATAGTGATGAGTCATTTAGATAAAAAATTTCACAATGCTTTTAAAAAGTACGAATTCTATAATGAATTCTATAAGTCATTTCAAATCTTAAACATATTAAGGATATTTAGGTACACTTCTGATAGGAATACTATAGATTATTTAGTAAAATGCTTGGAGTACATGGTCAAGATATGATCAATAAAAGTTTAATAATACCAGCAGCAGGTCGATCTTCTAGATTTAAGGGAACGAGACCAAAGTGGCTTTTGACCCACCCAGAGGGCGGACTCATGGTCACGATGTCTTTAAAGGATGTTGATTTTGATTCAGCTGATAAAATCTATTTAGCAATATTGAAAGAGCATCTTGATAGTTTTTGCTCTATGGACGGGATTAGGTCTGCTTTTAAGAAAATTGGAATAAGTGAAAAACTAGAGATAGTAGTTCTAGAAGAGGAGACATCAAGTCAGCCTGAGACAGTTGCCAAAGTCATAGAGAAAAAAGGAATATCTGGCGCCATCTTTATTAAAGACGTAGACAGCTATTTTAAGTGTAAAATTCCCTGGAATGATTCAGTTGCAATTTATGATTTAAACAATATGGATCTAGCGCACGCTAAGAATAAAAGCTATGTTACAATTGATGATAATAATGTAATAAGCAACATAGTTGAAAAGCAGGTGATCAGCTCAAAATTCTGTGTAGGCGGATACGGATTTTTATCTGCTAGTGATTTTATGAGTGTGTTTTCAAAATTTGATTCATCAAAAGAGTTCTATATTTCTCACATTATCTTTGAAATGATACTCGAGGGAAAGCCATTTTTATCGTTCCCGGTAGAAGATTTTATGGACTGGGGAACACTCAAGGAGTGGAATAGATTTAAGGCAAGTTATTCCACTCTTTTTGTTGACATCGACGGGGTTGTTGTACAGAATTCTTCTGAATATTTTAGTCCAATCTGGGGAGAGTCAGGACCCATTCAAGAGAATATTGACAAAATAAATGAAATATATGACACTGACAGGGCAAAAATAATATTAACTACATCTCGCAACGAGTCTTTCAGCAGTGAAACAGAACAGCAGCTAAAGAGAGTTGGATTAAAATATCATCAAATAATATATGGGCTCTATCATGCCAAGCGAATTATAATAAACGACTATGCTAGAAGCAATCCGTATAAAAGTTGTGATGCAATAAACATAAGAAGAAATTCACAAGAGCTTGCAGAAATGCTTGGCGATTGTTTTAAAGACTAGGCTCCTATCAAACTATGTCAAATTTAATAGCTAAGAAAGGCTTTAAAGAAAAAGATAGAAAAGTTAAGTATCTCATGCTTGAGCCAACGAACTATTGTAACCTTGACTGCATGGGATGCAACAGAAGGGATGTAATCAAGACTAGACCTCTTGAGCATATGCCTATAGAGGATTATAGCAAAATATTAGAAAAGCTTGAAGGCCAGCCAATTGAAGAGGTAAAGCTCCAGGGCTTGGGAGAAACATTTTTTCATCCAAGAATACATGATTTTTTTATTCTTTTTAAAGAAAAATTTCCTGACGCTAAGACAATAACTTTTACAAATGGGCAATATAAGCTCAAGAAAAAGAATGGTGAAAATACTTCAACAGGAGAAAGATTTGAAAAGGCACTATCTGCCATAGACGTATTACTAATATCTTGTGATGGATGGGACAAAAATTACACAAAATATAAGTTTCCAGGAAGGTGGTCCGTATTTTTGAACTTTTTAGATGAGGTTGGAACATATGAACAAATAAAGTCTGGAGAGACAAAAGTGGGTCTCCAAATGATTGTATGGGAGGACAACTATAAAGATATAGAAAAGGTATTTTCTCTAAAGGAAAAATATTCTTGGATATCAGAAGTAAGGCTGAATGTATTTCAGTGGTGGGGAGAAGATCAATCAGCTTCCAGCTTGTCAACAGTTGACCTAAAAGGAAGAGAGATAAGTGTTAGCTATGATTTTTCTGAAGACTTCTATAAAGAGATGGAAAAGCGGAGAGACAACATAGCTGGAAAGTCAGAGTGGAATTTTTCTGATTGCTGGTGGCCTAATAACGGATTGTTTGTAGAGTCTAATGGAGATGTAAAAACGTGTCTTTTAAATACAGACTCATCCCCTTCTGGAAATATTATAAATCAATCTTTGAGTAATGTACTTTCTAATAAAAAGAGAAATCTTGTATCGTATGAGTGTGAAACAAACTCTCCAGGCAAGCACTGTGAAACATGTTCTTATAAAGAGCTAGTTCCGGTTTTGAAAAAAATAGGAATTTGAAATTGAAAATATCAAAGAAAATTAAGAATATAGAAAGAAGAAAATCGTATAGAAAAAATAAGAATTCTTTTTATAGGCTTAACATGTCTGAAAGAATCTTTAATTTTCCAGACGAGATCTTTAATGAATTTATTTCAACAATAGATCAAAATGATATTATCACATATCCTTCAAGATTTGAGTATGACACTTTAAAGAAAAAAATAGCTTTTCAAAATGATACGTCATGTGAAAATATTCTTTTATTTCCTGGCTCGGATGTCGCAATTAGAAATATATTTGAATTGACAAGACTAGAAAAATGTGAGACAGTGACATCTGACCCGTGCTTCCCAATGTATGATGTATATTCAAGAACACATCATAATAGAATTATAAAAGCACAATATGCAAAAAATCTAACTCTGCCAAATCAGTCAATACTTGATGTAGTTACTGATAATACATCTTTGGTTGTTTTAGCAAATCCGAATAGCCCGATAGGAGACTGGAAGACAGTTGATGAAATTAGTGAAATTTGCAAGTATCTTCATGGAAAAGGAATTATTCTTCTTGTTGATGAGGCGTATGTTGAATTCTCACCTGGGTCATGTTCATCTCTAGTAGACATGTATGACAATATCATAATATCTCGAACTTTCTCAAAGGCAGCAGGCTGTGCGGGAATGCGGGTTGGATATACGATTTCTAGCAATAGACTAAAGTGCGATCTTGAAAAATTACATTTTACATTTCCTATTACAAATCTTGCAACAAAATTTTCTAATATTTTAATGGACAATATTCATGTCATAAACGACTATTCAAGAAAGACAATTAAAGAAAGAAACGAGTTATCTTTGCTTTTAGAATCAACAGGTTTCAAGACAATAAACTCTAATTGTAACTGGATTCACTTTAGAGACGAAGAAGACAATGATTCAATTAACAATATTTTAAGATCATTTGGCGTAGACTATAATTCATCTGCAAAAATACCATTCGATGACAACAAAAACTGGATAAGATTGACAGTCGGTCCTGATATCATTAATACGGGCTACATAAAGGAAATTCTTAAAGCATGAGCTGGAAAGAAATCTGGAATAATAAAGAATGTCACTATTTTTCATGTGCAGAAAAATACAATTTTTCTCCAGAGACCCTAGATGATTTAATTGATATCATGGACTTTAATATTAGTTCTAAAGATTGGAAAAAAAACGTATCTAGCATTCTTGAAAAAATTGATAAAAGTAGACCAGATAAAGTTTTAGAAGTAGGTTGCGGGGCAGGGGCGTGGCTACTTCCATTCTATGAAACGGGAAGCTCAGTATGCGGAATAGACTTTCTTCCTTACCTCATTCAGTGCGCAAAGTCTATAATGCCAGATGGTAAATTTTCTGTATGTGCGGCTGATAAGATGCCATTTAATGAAGAAAGATTTGATTTAATTCTATGCAATTCAGTTTTTCAATATTTTTCATCAACGACATACGCAGAAAACGTATTACGAGAAATGCTATCTTTGCTATGCGAAGATGGTGTATGCTTAATAACAGATCTGTTTTGCGAAGAAAGTAAAGATGACTATAAGCTGTTTAGAATGAGCGAGCTAAAAATTACTGAAGATGAATGGAATAGAAGATATTCAGCTGCTGATCATCTTTATCTCAATAGAGAGAAAACTAGAAGCATATGTGAAAAGATGGGATTTGATGTAAAGATAATCAATAATATGTCTATTGGGTATAATCATGGTAGATTTAGATTTGACTTACTGGCTAGAAGGAAGGCTAACATATGAAAAAAGCAATAGGGATTCTTAATAGAAACATGCCAGAGCTTGCAGATGATCTTGTAGAGATTGTAAAAGATTTAGATGCTGATATATTTGTATTAGAAAATGGATCAGATCCAGACAAATACTCTAAGCATGCAAATCTTTTTGAAACAGAGTCAAATGGAATAGCATATGGACTCAACGCATTAATGCAATACGGATATGACAAGGGGTATGATTATATCTGGGTGAACTATAATGATGCCAGACTCGATGATCCTGAGGGGTTCTTCAATTGGTCAGTTTCGCAGATGGAAAATGACAAAAGAATCGGTGTCAGTGCAATGCACTGGGGAAGCATGTGGGATATACACGGTAGAAAAAAGCCAGCAGGCTGGTGGGATCCAAAGTCAAGTGACATAGATAGAAAGCTTGTTACGTTTTTTGATGATCTAAGCTTTGTTGTATCAAGGCGCGCACTAGACACAATAATGGCCTCTGATTCACGACTAACACCTTTTTTCGATTCTACTAATTATACAAATCACTATAATCTCTTGGCACCATCTCTTGCCCTGTATTCATCAGGAATGTACATGATAACAAATCCAAAGTATACTGGTGTAGAAGTTAGAGATCCAGCAGAGTCAAACTCTGAAGCTGCAAGAGGATTTGACGATTCATATTGGAAAGAGGTAAAAGGACCTTCTGATGCTGAAAAGTGGATAAATTCATTTTTTAGTGAATTTTCTAGCATTGACCTTCCTGCAAAAAACAAGAGAGATATTGTTATCAACAGCATTTGCAAGGCTTATAGAAAAAATAAGGAAAATAGAGATTAAGTAGATGAAACACCCTAGGCCAAAAACAATTATATGCGATATTGATGGAACGCTAATAGAGCACACGGGCGGCCCGCGTGATCAATTTACAAAAGAGCCCAAGATCCTCGACCACGTGATAGAAAAGCTAGAAGAGTGGGACTCTCTATGCTACAGAGTAATACTTTTAACAGGCAGAAAAGAGTCTATGAGAAGCCGAACAGAGAGGCAGCTAGAACAATGCGGAATTTTTTATGATCAGCTTGTCATGGGTGTCGGAGGCGGCGCACGTGTTTTGGTAAATGATTTAAAGCCCGATGAAGAAGACCCAAACAACCCAACCGCAATTGCAATTAATATAAAGAGAAACATTGGATTAAAAGATGTCAAAATTTGATCATGTAGATGATGCATGGATAAAAAAGAAATATAATAATTAGAAAAATTTGTCAAATATACATCTCACAAAAGGAAAAAAATGAAAGAAGTAGTGAAACCATGGGGAAAAGAAGTGTGGCTGGAGCTAAATGAAAAATATTGTTATAAGCGAATTTACATTAACAAAGGTCACAGAACTAGCTTTCAATATCACAAAAACAAACTAGAGACAAACTATGTTATAAGTGGAAATGCTGAAGTGTGGCTTGAAAATGATGCTGGAGATATTGAAAAAATACAAATGTCAAACGATGATTTTTTTACAGTGCTCCCTCTGAGAAAACACAGAATAGTAGCACTAACAGATATTATTCTTCAAGAAGTTTCCACACCAGAAGTAGACGATGTCATAAGACTAGATGATGATGAAAGCAGGCCAAGTGGAAGAATTGAAAGTGAACACCCAGTATAAAGTATGTATTCTTTCTGCTGGAAGAGGAATGAGACTAGGTTCACTAACATCAGAGCTAAATAAGTCTCTGCTTCCCATTAATCAAAAAGCTGTAATATCTCATATAATTGAAAAATTTCCAGAAGATATTGAGATAGTCATTGCCACAGGCTATCAGGGCGAAAAAGTAAAAGAATATTTAAAACATGCTCACGCTGGCAGAAATATATCTGTAGTAAGCGTTAATAAATTTGAAGGACCAGGCTCAGGCCCAGGTCTATCTTTATTGTCATGTAAAGATAAGCTTCAATGTCCATTTATTGTCTATGCATCAGACACCATGATTCTAGAGGATAGTCTTCCGCCACCAGATAAAAACTGGATGGGAGTATCCAGTATTAATCCAATAGAGTCTGAAAAGTTTTGCACAGTTGGAATAAAAGATGGCAAGATCGACAAGCTGTTTGATAAACAAAAAGAAAATAACACACTAGCATTCATAGGAATATCAGGAATAAATGATTTCAATTTATTTTGGAGATCTCTGGAAGATGATAAGTCATTGATAAACAATGAGCATCAACTATCAAACGGGCTAAAGGCACTAATACCAGAAGATTATTATCCAGAAAAATTTATATGGAAAGATACTGGAACTGTTGAATCTTACTATGAAACACGTAATTTTTTTGAAAAACTAGATGAAAATTTTAATTTTGATAAGATTAACGAGTTTACATATTTTGTCAATAAAAGAGTAATTAAATACTTCGCCGACGAAAAAAATATCAATATGAGATACCAAAGATCTCTGTTGTTACGAGGCTTGTGTCCTGTAATAGATAAAAAGACAAAATGGTTTATTTCATATAGAAAAATAAAGGGATCGACACTATATGAATGTTTAAATCCTCAAACAACATCAGATTTTTTAAAATGGCTAGAAAATAATCTGTGGAAAGAAACAAAAAAACTACCAGAGTCTGAATTTTTCAGCTGCTGTGAGAAGTTCTATAAAGATAAAACTATTGGAAGGCTTGAAGAATTTTATAAAAAATATCCAGATTACAAAGGCCGAAGCTACGATGTGAACGGTGTCTCTTTGCAGCATATAGAAATTATTTTACAATCTATTGACTGGGACTCTCTTTTTGAAGGAATTCAGTCAAATTTTCATGGAGACCTTCAGTTTGACAATGTATTAAAAACAGGATGGCTTTCAAATGGAAAAGAAGATTTTAAGCTGCTTGACTGGAGACAGGATTTTGGAGGCTCAGTTCAATGTGGTGATATCTATTATGATCTTGGCAAGCTATATGGTGGACTATCTTTGCCATATAACCTCATAAAGAAAAATAAGTTTTCTTATCAGGAAGACGAAATAAAAGGTGTAACATATAACTTTGAAACATCTCATATGCTAGATGAGTCAAGATCTATATTTGAAAAATTTATCAGAGAGTCAAAGTACAATTTTAAAAAAATTATGACAATACGAGGTTTGATTTTTTTAAACATGGCACCATTACACGAGGAGCCGTTTGATAAAATGCTATATCACATGTCAAGATACTTTTTATCAGGAGTAAATGATGAAAATAGATAAGAATACTCAGTTATGCATTTCTATTTCATCTAATCCGGGAAATACAGGAACTACTATTCACAATGCACTATATCAAAAACACAATTTAAATTTTCTATATAAATCATTTAAAGTTGACGATATACAGTCTGTCATGTCAGGAATCACAGCTCTGGGAATACGAGGCTGCAGTGTCTCTATGCCGTTTAAAAGAGATATTATTAAATACCTTTATGAGGTAGATGAGAAAGCAACCAGGGCTGAATCTGTTAACACTATAGTTAACAATCAGGGCTTGCTAAGAGGATACAATACTGATATCTTTGGTGTGCAGGAAACAATTAAAAATTTATCCATTACGTGTTCAAAAGCTATAGTTTTTGGTGCTGGGTGTACAGCTAGATCTGCATGCGAAGCTCTAGTTTCTCTTGATTTTAAGGAAATTCTTATCATTAATAGAACAATTTCAAAAGCAGAGTCTTTATCAAGTGCTTTAAGAAATAGAGGAATAGTTTCAAGAAGTATAAATTCTATTTCTGGTTTAAAAGGTTTCATGCTAATAAATTGTACGTCAATAGGCACACAACTATCAGACAGATTTCCCATTTCTAATGAAGATATTTTAAATTCTTCTGCAGTTTTTGATGTAGTATGTAATGAAACTGATCTTATTAAAAGAGCAAAATCTTTAAATATTTCAACTTTGCTAGGAGAAGACATGGCAATAAACCAGGCTCTTTTTCAGTTTGGCCTCTATACAGGGCATGATATAGACATCGATGCAGAAAGAAAGTTTATAAAAGAAATACTATGAAAAATATTACAAATCCACTCTTTTATTTTGGCCCGATGAGCATCAATATTGTTGATGCTGTCTGTGAATTTTATAATAATCAAACATACAATGTCGGATTTATACCGTCTAGAAGACAAGTAGAGTGTAAATCATTAGGCAGTGGATATGTCAATGGTTGGTCAAGTGAGTCATTTTCTAAATACGTTAAAGATAAAAATATAGGCATAGTAATAGAAAGAGATCATTCTGGGCCTTTGCAGGGTTTAAAAAATGATGACGGGACTGAATCTCTATTAGCAGATATTGATTCAAAATTTGATATTATTCACATAGATCCCTGGAAAAAATTTAAGTCTGTAGAGAGAGCAGCTGATGTGACATCATCACTTATTAAAATGTGTATTGAAAAAAATACAGACTGTATGTTTGAAGTAGGAACTGAAGAAGGTATTAGAAAGTATTCTGCACAAGAACTAGAATATTTTTTGACAATCATTGAAAAAGATTTAGGTAAAAGTTTTTCACAAATATTATATGGCGTTGTCCAGTCTGGCACCAATGTCTCAGGATTGTCCAATACTGGCAAGTTTAATTTTAAAAATTCAAAAGAAATGTGCAAAGTTTGTACTAAGTTTGGGCTCATACCCAAAGAACATAACTCTGATTATTTATCTGTTAGTGAAATAAAAGAAAGAATGTCTGCAGGAGTAGAATCATTCAATATTGCGCCTGAAATGGGTGTCTTAGAAACTACTACAATTTTAAACAAGCTTAAAGAATTAAAGCTTGAAGAAAGAAGAAACGAGCTAATTGCTCTCTGCGTGAATTCTCAAAAGTGGAAAAAATGGGTAGAAGGCATGAATACTATGCCAGATGATGAAACTATAGCAAGAATTTGTGGACATTACATTTTTTCATCTAGCGAGTTTATTAATATAAAATCAGATCTTTCAAGGTATGCTAGTATTGATGTAGATATAAAAAATGCCATAAAGAGCAGGCTTGAGGTTTTGTCATGTCTAGAAAAATAATAGCTTTTGATCTAGACAATAAGGCTATGAACTCTCAAAGCGTTAAATCTCAAAAAGATATTTTAAACTTCTTAAAAGGTACAAAATGAAAGTTGCCATATGCATTTCAGGACACTTAAGGCAATTTGCCAAAGGCTATGCAAATCTTTGTAAAAATATAGTTTCAGTAAATCCTAATTGTTATTTTGATTTTTTTATAGAGACATGGGAGACACAAGACTGGAGAACTGTCAAGATGTTTGAATCAACAGAAAATATTATTGATAAAGTTTCGTTGTTATATAGCCCTGTTTCTATGAATGTTGAAAAAGACATAGAATGGGATACATCAAAGTATATGAAATTTGTATCAAATGAACGATGGCTTAAAAAAGGCTTCGGCGGTGCCAGAAGTAAAGGACAGCACATACTTGGGATGTACTATAAGATTAAAAAATGCAATGATCAAAAGTCAAAATATGAAAAAGAAAATAATTTCACATATGACGTTGTAATAAGACATAGAACTGATCTTGGATTTGCTTCGCCTATTTTAATAGACGAAAAGATCGATTATATGGATAATATAGTCTATGTTCCAAATTGTGACAGAGCAGCGAAAAATGGAGGAATACCAATAAGAGATATCTTTGCAATATCAAATTCAAAAAATATTGATTACTATTCCTCAGTTTTTGATAATATAGATACAATTGTTGAAGAAAGCAAAATTTTTAGACCAGAGCCAATATTGAATTTTCATCTGAATAAGAACAAATCTATTTCAGTTTCTGAATTAGAAAATGACTGGTTTTTAATAAGGGATTCATAATGAAAAAATTAGGCGTAGCGATATCTGTTTACAATAAGTCAAACGATGTCATGACAAATGTAGATATAATTAGAAACCACTGGGAAGATAACAATGATTCGTTTGTAAGCGTATGCTGTAATGATCCTGGGTCAGTTTCTAAGATTAAAGAATTGAATGTAGACATCGTCGTCGAGGGTGAAGATATTCAATATTTGAGAAAGCCAGACAAGAGAATGAGAATTTTTGATTGTATTGAAAAATCTATTCTTGCGTGCGAGTCTGAGTTTATCATTCACTATCATGCAGATGCATATGCACTATCATCAAGCTCAATATTTGAATTAATTGATCAGATGGAAGAAAACAATGTTCACGTAGCATTTAGAGGAAGAGGGACAGACTATAGAACAGCGAAGTGTATTCACGGAGATGTTGATGATCATTTTATAATTTTTAGAAGATCAGAGATCGAGAAGAGAGACTTTTTCAATATAGGAAATGGCAGGCTTGGAATTACAAGACAGCAATATTTTGAGGTAGGAAATCCTGAGTCATTTTTAAGCTATCTTATTAAAAGCTCTTTCTCTGAAGAAGAAATATATTTTTATTCTAATATGGAACAAAACATAGTAGAGATTGGAGAAAAAGAAGATTCATTCTACCCAGATAATGTGCCACATAGAAATGCAAACCCATACAATATTGATGAAAAAAGAAAATTTTTACACATTGGGGACCCAACAATGACACGTGATACACTGTTACAGTACGGAGTTCCTAATGAAATGATTCATACAGTACAAAAAATAGTAATACACAAACCAGAACCAAGAGAAAATCCTAGCCACGTCGAGGAGTGGATTAATGAATAAATTTATCGTAACAACTACAATCAACCCTGTAACAAAAGCATTGGAAAAATTTGATGCTTTAGATGACTGGAACCTGGTTGTAATCGGAGACAAAAAAACACCTGAAATCAAACTAAAAAATGGCGAGTTTATTTCTTCGAGATACCAGAAAGATCTGGGATTCAAATGTGTAGAAATGATACCATGGAATGTTATTCAAAGAAGAAATATAGGATATCTTGTTGCTCTAAAGAATGGCGCAGATGTAATAGCTTCAATTGATGATGATAACATTCCTCACCCCGGCTGGGGAAGTGATCTCAGGGTGGGAAAGACTATTACAAAAAGAGCAATTCATGATGAGCTAGTATGCGATTCGTTATTTGAGCACAGCAACGCAACATCAGAAAAGCTCTGGCATAGAGGCTTTCCAGTGCAGCTATTAGAAGATCGATCAAATAGAACCGAGTCAATAAAGTCAGGATACGTAGATGTTCAGGCTGGGCTCTGGAACGGTGACCCTGATGTAGACGCTGTCTGCAGAATAGCAGGCGGCCCATTTGACTTAAAGTTTTCCAATACGGAGTTTTTAATAGACAATAGCTGTTTTTCTCCGTATAATACACAGAATACATTCTTTTCAAGAGATGTTGCTCCTGCCATGTGTCTACCATATGACATTGGCAGAATGGATGACATATGGGCAAGCTATATGACACAAAGAATAATGAGAGAAATAGACACATGCGTGCTTTTTACAGGACCCACTGTTTATCAAGATAGAAATGATCACGATCTATCAAAGGATCTTGAAAAGGAAATGATAGGATACAGAAATACAGTATCGCTTTTAAGAAAGCTTAATGACATTGATCTCTATGGAGATGATGTATTGCAAATGTATTCGTGCATAGCTGATGGCATTAGTGATCTAGAGTTCATAAGTAGTGACATGACAAAATTTCAAAGAGCGTGGATAGAAGACGTAGGAAGGATATTATGAATGTCTTAGTAACAGGCGGCGCCGGATTTGTGGGAAGGCATGTCGTAAAAAGGATGTGTGATAGCGGCTACGATGTAACAGTTGTTGACAACCTTGTTTCCAATTCAGCAGCAAGACCAGAAGCTTGGATGGATCATCTAAAGCCCGCAAAAAGCTTTAACTTTATAGAAAAGGATGCTCGTCACTTTTTTGAGGAGTGCCGAGAATCTTATGACATCGTTGTCCATCTTGCAGCAATAATTGGAGGCAGGCTAACTATAGAATACGCCCCTCTCCAGGTTGCCGAAGACCTGGCACTAGATGCAATGATGTATAACTGGGCAGTAAAGACAAGACCAAAGAAAATAGTGTTTTTTAGTTCATCAGCAGCATACCCAATAAAGTATCAGACTAGAGAATTATATCGTGCATTGCCTGAGTCGCTTATAAACTTTAATGATGACATGATTGGAAAGCCTGATTTATCATATGGCTGGGCAAAGCTAACAGGTGAGTACCTTGCAAAGCTAGCGTATGAGAGAAACGGCTTAAATACAGTTTGTTTCAGACCATTTTCTGGGTATGGAGAAGATCAGCATGAAACATATCCATTTCCATCAATACTGAGAAGAGTAGCAGAATACAACGGCAAGGATCCTATTGATGTGTGGTCAACAGGAGAACAAGTTAGAGATTTTATCTATATCGATGACTGCATCGACGGCATGATGTTTTTAATGAATAAGATAAACGATGGAAGTGCTGTAAACTTAGGATCTGGAGAGGCAACAACCTTTAGGGAATTAATTCAAGTCATGTCAAAAGTTCTGCACGGTGAAGGTAATGTTCCAATAAACCCATTGCTTGATAAGCCAGAAGGTGTATTCTATCGTCTTAGTGATCCAGCGCTAATGAAGTCATATGGATTCTATCCACAGACTAGCTTAAGAGATGGAATAAGGCGCTGTGCTGATTTGCTAAAGCTATAGGATAATATTAATATGACAAAAAGACTAGCTCCAAGATTTGATAATGATGCTTACTGGCAAGGGTATGGCGAAAAAGGATGTACACTTGTCAATCTAGGTTGCGGAAGCAAACCATTTGATGGATTTGTAAATATTGACAATAGAGATATTGATGGAATTGAGCACGCTAATGTAGATGCAAGATGCTTGTCAGTATTTGATGATGAATCAGTTGACTATATCTACGCATGTCACGTTTTAGAGCATGTATCTAGACAGGAGACATTTGATGTATTGCTTGAGTGGAATAGAGTCTTAAAGGTAGGCGGAGTAATAAGGATTTCTGTTCCAGACTGGGACGCCACAGTTAAGTACTATCAAGAAACAGGTGATTTAGAAAATGTTCTTAACTGGGTATACGGTGGAAGAGAGAAGGAGGAGCTAAATGAGTTTACACATAAGAGAATCTTTAATCTTAGCAATCTAAGATCTCTTCTCTATGAGGCGGGGTTTAAGAGAATTGAGAAGTATAGCCCGTGGAAAACATTCCATGGAAATATAGATGATTTTAGCTTCGCTTACAGGCCGCACATGGACTTTGAGAATGGGATAGGAATGTCTTTGAATCTACAGGCAGCAAAGTGACAGATAAAGAAACAAAGCCATTTGTATCTTATTACGTCAATACATTCAATAGAGTCCATCTTCTTAAGAACCTGCTAGATAGTTTTGAAGAATGCAATGAGTATTCAGGTAACTATGAGTGGATAATTACTGACTATGGTTCAACAGATGATACTAGAGATTTTTTAACTAGCTACACAAAGAACAATGATTTTGTGACTCTTTTGTTTGGAAATGAGGACGGATATGTTAATCAGCTTTCTTCACTCGGCCTAAAGCCTGCAAACAATAGAAAAAAGGCTCACGCGATATTTGGAAAATTTAGAAACGCAGCAAGGGGAATAGCAAGAGGCGACATCATTGTTGAGATAGCAGATGATCATCAGTTTATAAGAAAGGGAGACTGGATATCTGACAGCATTGATATTTTAAAAAATAGATATGACATTGTCAATAAAAAAGATGTCTCAAGCATAATATACAGAAGCCTTTCTTATCAAAGAATCCACAAGAAAAATAACGAATCAGCACCCTTTCTTGATATGCCACTGGGTAAAGAATATTTTGTAGCACTGCATAAATGCTATGATGACTATCATATACAGGAAAGAGAAATCAGCGACTTGATCGGCCCGTATCTAGAGATTGATAAAATGAACAAAGACTGTATTGAAAGGTGGAAGAACGGAGACGATAGGCTTAATCATTACGAAGACTATCTTGCAAGAACAAAGGCGCTTGGCCTTAAGAAAATCTTTATGAAGTATCCATACGTAGTGGACTTTCCAAATGATGCACATAATCATTTAAATGTAGAAAGAGCGGGTCTAATAGTGCCAATAATTGATAATAATCACTTCTTTGAG
>Ga0209756_1000707_pt1 | contig 32502 bp, 36 predicted proteins | sample ETNvirenome_6_85_FD_184071 | JGI IMG/M metagenome (GOLD analysis project Ga0209756, IMG submission 184071) | Marine viral communities from the Pacific Ocean - ETNP_6_85 (SPAdes) (version 3) | ecosystem: Environmental > Aquatic > Marine > Oceanic | place: Pacific Ocean | collected 2013-06-19 | reverse complement strand
TTAGAACCCGGTCGTAATCCACAGTGAGATAAGATCGGTTAACTGGAAAAGAATATGAGTATAAATCACGAGAATTATAACCCAGCTTTGAAGTTAGATACAAAAACTACTCAAACCTGGACATCTGGTACAACCCACACTGTTACTGATGCAAAAGTTACAGCTAGAAGTTTCATCTTATTGATGGACTTAGCTGTTCCTACTGGTCATATAGCAGTTACAACAGTAACAGCTGGTAGTTTCATTGTTGAATCAAGTGATGATGAAACAGGACACACCTTTAAATACCTAATCTTTTAACTGTTGAATACTTCAAACCTTAAATCACATAATATAAAATTATGAGTCAATTAACTAAACCCTTATCACCCCAGGACATCTGGACAGAAAGTACTTCACAGAACCTTCCATTGGGGACTTGCGGTGAAGCTGTGAATGGTGATCTATATCGTTATGCAAAGTTCGGTGGATCAGCTACTGTTGCTGGGAATGTGTTACAATCTCCTGCCACAATTGCTAATCATTCATCAATGACACCTGCAGTTGCCGCTATTGGTGCAACCGAAGTTACTGTTACTTTAGGTGCAACTGCTGCTACTGCTAATCAGTATGCAGAAGGTTACCTAGTAACTTCAAGCACACCTGGTCACGGATACGCACTAAAGATTAAAAGTCATCCTGCTGCTGATGCTTCAGCAACATTGGTATTAACTCTTGAAGATCCTTTGATAATTGCTATCACTGCTTCTACAACTGTTGATATGGTACTTAATCCTTTTGCTGGTGTTATCCAAAGTCCTACAACTGAAACTGGAGCTCCTGTTGGAGTAGCTTTGTATGTAGGTACTGCTGCTAGTTTTGGATGGATCAAAACTAGAGGTATTGCTGGTGTATTGTGTCAAGGCACAATCGCAGTTGGTGAAACCGCTGTTGTAAGCAACGGAACTGCTGGTGCAGTAGAAGCCGGTGCTGACGCAACTGATGCTCAACCACTAGTTGGTAGAGCTGTTTCAGCTGGTGCAGATACACAAAATTTCGGATTACTATTGTCTATAGACTAGAATCGTTAATCTCTCTCACTCCGGTGGGAGAGATAATAGGATGCTAATCTAGCAGCTCATCCCTGCAAAAAACATAATGATATGGATTCATTTGTTAGTTTTCATAACCCACTAAAAGAGGATTTCACCTTTAGGTGGGATAAGAAACCATACACCATCCCTGCTGGGGATACGATACCTTTAGAGCCTTACTTAGCAAAACACGGCTCAAAACATCTAGTTGATTATATAATTCTCCATCCTAAAACTTGGGCAGAGGTAGGAATTGAAAGAACTACGTCTGATCTTGGACAGGGTAGAGACGAATTATTTGATAAAATACTAGATACTGCAAAAATAACTATGGTTACAAAAAAAGTTGATGTACCTGTAGCAAAAGTATCAGAAGATAAACCAGTTAAGGAAAAAGAAAAAGAATTTGAAGATTTAAACAAGTCTTAGCTAACTTATTAAGTAAATAAAAATATGGCTGACGAAGTATTAAAAATAGACGCCAATGGGAGACATGGTTCTAGTGCTATAACAAGTACTGGTGAAGAACTGCGAAACCTAAGGGTAGACGACACCACTGGTCGTTTGCTTGTGGACAACACGGGCGATGTCAACGTAGATGCTACATCTATTGACACAAGTGGTTATATAGGTAAAGCAAGTGGTACTAATGCAGATTTTACTACTGCATATACTTCTGGTACAACTCTAACTTTAAGTAGTTTACCAAGTGATATTACAGCTTTTGTAGCTGATGATATTGCGACTGTTGTTCAAATCGCAACCGATGGATCAGTTACAGCGACTTATACTCGTGATGATTCAATTATGACTATGAGTGGTGATGTATTAACTGTATCAAGTGCAACGTTCGCTGCAAGTGATACTTTTGTAGTATATACAAATGTTGCAAGACCAAGCGCAGGACAAAGTTTCACAACAGCAACTTCTTCAGACAGAGTAGAAGAGATTGACCCAGTTTCAGAACACTACGCAGAAGAAGAATTAATTGACGACACTAACGTTGCAGCAGCAACCAACTATTACCCATCTAGTGATGGTAAGGTTTTAGGTGCAATGAATTTAGTAAGTATCCAAGGTATGATAAGTGGTGGTGTAACAACTACTGTTGAGGCTACTTGGGATGATGCAGCTAGTCCAGATTGGGTTGATGTAACTCCAGCAGGATATGATCTATTAACAAACGTAACAGGTGGAGCAAGTTTTGTAGATACAAACTTCGCTCTTGATTTTGACCAGTTAAACGCTAAAAAAATACGTATTAAGTCAGTCACAGCTGATGGAACAAATGCAGTTCAGTACCACTGGAAAGTTAGATACGCTTAATAAATTTAACAGATTAAAAATATGAGACCAAGTTCTTCGTCGGCTGTTCCGACATTAAAACTTTATAGTGACAGAACAATACAAGTCCTTGAAAATACCACAGGTAATTATTCCGGAGCCTTAACCCTTGAAGCTGAGGATGATGCGGTGAACCACTTAAAAATCACAGCCCTTCCTACTGGCGATGGTCCAATAATTTCAGCTGATGGAGATGATGCTGACGCAAGTATTTTCATTGAACCAAAGGGTGGTGGCTCAACAAAGGCTATTGGTTTATTTGAAGTAGAAAACTCAGCAAACACAGCTACACATACAATGTATACATCTACAGTTCAAACAACTGATGCTACTGTTACTCAAGCAGCAGCTATTCCAGTTGCTGTAGATGAGGTTTACAGTGTTGAAGTTGACGTAGTAGCTAGAGAAAATGCCACTGGTGCAGACAGAGCACAATATAAATTAGCTGGTTTATTCTATCGTAATACTGGTGGTGATGTAACACAGCAAGGTTCAACAACTTCACTTAGCACCATTGAAAGTGATGGTACTTGGGATTGTAACCTAACTGCTGATACAGAAAACCAGCAGATTGACATAGATGTAACTGGTAAAGCTGCTACAACTATTGATTGGGTAGCTACTATTAAATTTACTTTAGTATCATAAATATATGGCAAAAACAGGAATAGAAAATGATGATTTAATCATCAATGGACAGAGTTCTGTACAAGAATCTGTTTATGGGTTCATTTATAGAACCGCTGACCTATCTGGTATCGAAAGTACTGGGTGGACTGACACCGAGTTTACTGGTGGTAGTGTGGTTAAAGTTAATGTTACTCACGACACAGGAACTAACCCTGAAAGAGTAGCAGTAGACTTAGCAGGTAAATACAAAATATCTTATATGGTGAATGGATTCTGTGACAACAGTATTCATACTACCTACACAAGACTGATAAAAAATGGCACTACTGAGTTGGTCGGTAGTGGTGCTCCAGAGACAACTCACGCTAGTTATGCTTTCTCAATTTCAGTGACTATCATCGCAGACCTAGCGGCTAATGACTACATCACACTACAAGGAAGAACAGATAGTAACACCTCCCAATGGAAGGGCGAAGGAAACCTAGACACACCAGTAGCAGCACAAATATTAATTAAACGTATAGGCTAATAATATTACTAAAATAATTAAAAATAACTAATTAATAAACTTATGTATTTACAGGGAAAAGATTATAAAGCGTCTAAAAGCGACAAAAAGGCTTTATCTCCAGAAAAAAAGACATCTTTAAAAGCAAAAATTGAATCTTTTTGCCCAAAAGATAAAAAGAAATCTTACGAAGAAATCATTGCTCACATCAGAAAAGATGAAAAAGAATTCTACACTAATGATGAACTAATAGCAGTAATAGATAGCTTAAAGAAATCAGATGATTATAAACTTCCAGAACCTAAACTGGAGGAATTAAAGAAATAGTATGACACTTATAACAAACTCAACACCAGCAGAACGTAGTCGGGGTTGTATGTTTGCAGAAGACTTTGAAAATGCTAATCAGGTAGCAAGAAATGGTGCTACTGTTGGAGGAAGCCCAGTAATAAATAATGGTCTAACAACGGATGGGGTAGATGATGAAGTAACTTATGCTCAGGATATAAACAATACGAAGTCTATTTCATTCTGGGTGACACTAGCTACTGATACAGAGAATATAATGCAACTTAGTGCAAGTCACTCTATAGAAGCTGGGTCTGGTACTTTAACAGCGACAGGCTTAACTTCACCTACGTTTTACGTAGATGGAGTAGCTACTGCTACAATCACAACAACTAGAAGTCATGTGACTATTACAACTGCAACTGCTTTTAACGCAGATGCTATCCAAATCGGACAGGATGCTTCATTCGGACAGTTCAAAATAGAGGATGTAAAAATGTGGACTACTGAATTAACTGCTGCTGAAGTGACAGACTTGGCAAATGATAGCACTTACGAGTATATAAATGAGACTATTCTGGATTTGCCCATGGGAATGGGGCAGCATGACATTACAAATACACAGACTCTTGATTTAAGTGCTACTGGGAATGATGCAACATGGACAGCAGGAGCGACAGCTCCAACAAAATTAACTGCCAACAAGGGGTACACTTTTGATGGCACTGCTGACTTGATGTATTTAACAAATAGTGGGACAGTAGATGTTGCCTATCAGACTATAGGTGCAAGTGATAATTACACTATAGCTGTTTGGATTAAAACATCTGGGGGTACAGGAGGAGGTGCTAGTTGGTGGGCAAATGATGTTATAATGGAGCTTAGAGAAGAAACTGCATCTGATATTGATACTGCTTTTAGTTTTGGTATTGAGTCAAACACACTCTCTTTAGGAAGGTCAGATGCCTCTACAGCAGAAAGGGAAGTCGGGAGTGCTACGGTAAATGATGGTATTTGGCATCTTGTTTGTGCTGTTGTAACTGATGATGTTGTAGATTTTTATATTGATGGTGCTCTTGATATACAAAGAACTTACACAACTGTTACAGGTGATTCTTCTGTAGGCACTAATTCATCTAATTTCTTCATAGGGTCAAGATCGACCGATACTGGTGCTGCTGGGAATTGGTTCGCAGGGGATATGATGGGTGTAAAAATGTGGGGTAGTGCTTTAACTGCATTGCAAATAGCAGACTTATACCAAAGAGAATTTAAGAAAATTAACGATATATAAATATGAGCGTAATACAATCATTAAAAAATGAAGGCGTACTAAAGCTCTATTCTGATTTCAGGTCAGGTACTTATGATGATTTCTCTGGTAATTCACATAATTGGACACCTGTAGGGACTATCCTGAAAAAGGAACACAAAGGGTATGCACTCGAGATGGTAAATGGCACAGTGGGAACACAGTATACCACAATAGCAAACCACGCAGACTTCGATTTTGGCACATCTACCGATATTTCAGTTTATATGTGGTTTAGGACCAGAAAGGACTTGTCTGGAGCTTTGGATAACCGCCTATTATCTAATGCAGATGCTGCTTCACCAGGAGGAATATTTTGTGATATTTATGGAAACACACCAAGGTTCTTTATGGAGGTAGGATCTACCTATAAACTTGACTTTGATAACACCATTTCTCCGTCAATAGACAACCATATATGTTTCACCATAGATAGAGATGTAGAAGGGTTAGGATATCATCAAGGACTACTTGTTGACACCACGGAAACAAATCCTGGGGATAGACAAAACGACTTGGATTCAAACTCTGCACTACAGCTAGGCAGAGTTCTTGCACAAACTACAAACAATTATGATGGGATAATGAGGGCAGTCTTAGTGGTAAATCGTGTGTTAACAGCCACAGAGGTAGCAGGAATATACGCAGAGTTAGAGGGAGGAAAGTATCCACTTAAATCTCAGGGTAAGTCATTAACGCCACAAAAGCCAGCATTAGATACTACAGGTTTGGTAGGAGCATGGGTGATGACACCACAAAACGGATTAATAAAAGATTTATCAGACAAAGTAAACGATGGAACAATAACTGGTGGTCCAACCATAGAAACTAGATTATTAGGGGATTTTATGAGATTTGATGGTGTTGATGATTTTATAGACATAGGGAATACGGGACAAACTATTAAGACTATAGCTTTTTGGGTAAACCCAACAACTATAACCGAAGACATTATAGACCTAGACGGTGGTACTCATACCATAGAAGTAGCATCGGGCACTTTAACAGCAACAGGGTTTACTAGCCCAACAATATACGTTGATGGAGCAGTCTCAAGCTCATTGGCAGCTGGCTTAATGCAAAGAGTAGTAATAACAACAGACACAGGCTTTGCAGCCAGCGACCTAGATATTGGTAAAGAGACAGGATTCTTTGATGGATTAATTGGAGATGTACAACTATACAGTGATGCTAAGGTGGCTAAGTGGGTATCAGAAGACTATAATAAGGGTGCTAAAGCAGCACAATATAAAACAGACTGGGGAGTAGATACTAGTGCAGCTGATTTAACTTCTGGTGAAATAGCTAGTAGTAATTGGCAACTAGACACTGGTACATTTCAAGTAGTAACAAATGAGATAGAAAGCAAGAAGGTAAAAGTAATTAAAAGTACTACCAACAATTCAATCATGTATTTGCCTGTAGGAGCTGCAGACATAGACAACACAGAAGCAGCCTATGGAACATGGGAATACTGGTTATACAAAGGTGGCGATGGTAATGCTTTACATGTTTCAATTAAAGATGAGGTTAACTTACCAAGAGGAGGCTCGGCTAATGGATATATATTCAGGATGGGTGCTTCAGAGCGATTTAGATTAAGAAGAGAAACAGCTGGTGTAGTAGCAGATCTGGCTACAACAGATGCAGGATTTTTCAATGTAGACCAATGGTACAAATTCAAGATAACCAGAAACAATGTAGGAGAATTCAGTGTTTATGTAGATGATGTCCTTGTGCCAGTAACAGGTGGTACTAATCCAGTTACAAATAACACACACACATCACTGTCATACATAGTCATAGATATGGATAATTTGGACATGATATCGTTCGCAGATATAGGAGGTAACCACTCACTAACTAAACACTTGGGAATAGTGTAATAAATAATTAATCACAGAATTATGCGTGGCTCAGATTGTGATCAACAAGCAATAGATTTAAACTGGAGTTTAACACGTGAAAATGCTTGTCATCTTTCTGTCCAAAATCATGAAATGGGAGAGCTGAGAGACTATGTCAAAGAGATTGGTTGGAAAGTTGATATAATGGTTGGTGCTACAATTCCAATTTATTTAGCCGTTATGGCTATAGTGGTCAAAAGAATTTGGTCTGGACCAGTTAAACAAAAATAATATGACTGAAAAAACATATAAAGGTGCAGTCCTAGATGAGCGCCTAGGCGAAGAAAAGGCTCAAGACTTCAAACACGAAGAAGCAGTTGCTTCTGTTTCTCCAGTCAAGTGGGTAGAAAAAGGTAAGACAAAGTGGCGTAAGTTTCCTATTTATAATCAAGACGGTTCAGGCTCTTGCGTTGCTCAAACCCTTAAAAAGATGTTTGGCGTAATGGAATGGTTAAAGAGTGGAATTTTTGTTCACTTCTCAGCCACTGATCCATATCAGAGACGTTGGAATAAGCCTAATAGCGGTATGGCTGGTTGGGATGTGTTAAACATTGCTCGTAAAGGTATCACACTAGAAACTTTAGTGCCGAGTACAGATATGAATGATAAGCAGATGGATGAAGCAATAGTTGAAGATTATAATGAAAATATTAGAAAGGTTTTTAAGGCTGGCAGTACAATGGTTTTGCCAGAAAAGGATTTTGACCGAGTAGCTTCTACAATTCAAGCTACTGGCAAAGCAGTTATGTTGTGGTTCTATTTTGAATATGGTGAGTGGACTGATACTCCAGAAGTAAAAAAAGATATTAAACTAAATGGTAGCTCTACTTGCCGTCATTCAGTAGCTGGTACAGATGTATTCAAATATAAAGGTAAACAATACATTTTAATAGAAGATAGTTGGGGACCGACTTTCGGGCTAGAAGGTAGAAGACTTATCAGTAGAGATTTCTTTGAGAAAAGAAACTTTTATGTAGCTCATATAATGAATTTTAAATACGGTGAGGAAACTCCAGTACCTACTCCCGATCCAGAACCTATGCAGAAATTCACAAGAACTATGCACTTTTCTCCAACATTCAACGTGAAAGAGGATGTAAAGGAGTTACAGAAGATTTTGAAGGCAGAGGGATTGTTTCCATCTAATATCGACTGTACGGGCTATTATGGGTCGATTACGTGCCGTTCGGTGTATAAGTGGCAGGTAAAACACAAGGTAGCTAGTATAAACGAATTAAATTCTTTGGGCGGCCGTTCATGTGGTCCGAAGACTATTAAAAAGTTAAACGAATTGTATGGGTAGGAAAAAAGAAACTAACTCTTACATATTAAGAAATTAATCAAATACGTATGGAATATATTAAACAGGCGTTAAAATCAAAAACAGTTTGGAGTGGTATATTAAAAATAGTAGCTGGTATAGGTCTATTGTGTACCGGGGAACAAACTATGTTAAATACAGCAATAGAAATCTTACCTATTGTCTGGGGTGCAATAGATGTATTTATCAGACACAAAACTACTATGCCATTGAGTGCAAAATAGTTTACATACCTAGTTCCTAGTTAACTAGGAACTATAATAAGTAAATTAACTTTAAATTTATGATGACATACCAAGATATCTATACACAAGTTCAAAACTTATGTAATGATACAGACGCAAACACTCTAACTATTATCAAAAGTTGGATCAACCAGACTCAAGAAAACTTACTAGCTTATAGATTGGATTTAACAGAGACTTCTTCCACTCAAAATACTGTTGCAAGTCAGGCAAATTATAATACTCCATATAACTATGGAAAGATGTATGCTGTGACTGTAACTGTTGGAAGCGTAGCATATCCTGTGACTTTCATTGAAGATGAGGTCTTGTGGAGGAATTTAATCGCTCGTGGGGCTAGTTATACATCAGATATTCCACAATTTTGCTATATAAGTGACGGACAATTCTATTTATATCCAACACCATCATCATCTGGTAATACAATTACTCAATATTATCATAAGATAGTAAAGAGGATGTCAGCCGCTGATTATACTACTGGTAACATTTCTGCTATAGCAAATGGAGCTACAACAGTTACTGGATCTGGTACAACTTTTACTTCTGCTATGGTTGGTAGATTTATAAACATAACATCTGATGGTTATTGGTATGAAATAGACACCTTTACTAATACTACCACTATTGATACAAAGAAAAACTTCGCTGGTACTACAATTGCTGCCGGATCAGAAGCATATACCATTGGAGAAATGCCACTTATCCCAGAAGCTTATCACGAACTACTTATTTGGAGACCAACAGCACTTTATTATATGCAAAAGGGTGAAGAAGCAACCGCTAAAAACTTTTGGATGCAATATGATGGTGGCTATTCTATAGGAGTAAGAAAAGATCCGGGTGCTATGCTTGATATGTTCTTGAATGATAGAAGAGCTAAATTTGAATCAGCAATTATTTCAGGCGATATGCTAAAGGTTAAACAAGAGGTTGGATTGCGAGATCCAAATGCATATCCTTTGAATCTAACAAGTTAAAAATATGGCTAAAAAAGTTTGGCGTTTAAACAAATGGTATGGTGGAATATCAACAGGTAATAAAATTGGTATTGATGGTTCTTTTAGTTTTGGACAAGGTTTGGATTTTGGTTCTAATCCGGATTTGTTGCAATCTAATTATGCTCTTGAAAAAAGTAGCTCTACAAACGTTACAGGACTACCGAAATGGATTGTACAAAATGCTACTACTTACTATGCTTACGCTGACGATGGTAAGATACATAGTAATGCTTCAAGTTGGACTTCGTTAAGAACTGTAGCCAATTCAGGTGGTCAAGGGATGGAGATATTCAATGATTATCTTTATTATACGCAGGACACTCAATTAGGTAGGTATGGTGCTTTGAGTGGTTCTCCATCATTCACTGATAACTATCAAACGGGGCTAACCGATACTTCTGCTCACAACTTTGCTCCAATGAAAGTTTTTTTGAATAAGCTTTGTGTTGGTCACGGGCGTACAATATCTACATTAGATGACAGTGCTACTTGGGTTGCAAGTGCAATAACTCTACCAATTGGTTGGGTTATCAAATCAATGGAAGTAAGGGGTGATTTTTTGTATATAGGTTGTTTTAAGGGTACTTCTGTCACTGATTATGAAGAGGGAGCTTTATTTACTTGGGATGGAACGAGTTCTACTTGGAATAGTGCTGAATTTATAAACGAAAGTGGAGTTAATGCTTTGATCAACCAAAATGATACTATTTATGCTTTTGCCGGTACGAGAGGTAATATTTATCAATATGTAAACGGACAATATGTCAAAATTAAACGTATTCCTAATATTGGTGTTGGCGAATATGCTGATGTTTACCCTGGGGCTGTTACTACTTTTAACGGACTCTTACATTTTGGTACTTCTGGTGATACTGATTCTGCCACTTTATATCAAGGTGTGTATACTTGGGGGCAGGTAGAGAAGAATTATCCGTATGTTTTGAATTATGACTACCCGATATCCACAGGTAATACACAGGCTACTAACATCTCTATTGGTGCAGTTAAAGCGGTTTCTCCTACAAAACTGTATGTTGGGTGGAAAGATGACTCAACATATGGGATAGATTTGATTTCAACATCAAATCAGCAATCTACTGTTGTTTATGAGAGTTTATTACACGATGACAATCAACCATATAGACGTAAAACATACCAAGATATCAAGCTTTTAACATCTACTCTCGCTTCTGGTGATAGTGTGGTTGTTAAATACAAGGCAGATCGTGCAGCTGCTTGGTCTACTTTAGGAACTTTCAGCTTTACAACACACGGAGCTCAAAATAACAAGAAGTTTGCTTTTAAGGATAGCAATGGCAATTTCATAAAAGCGTTTGAACTTGAAGTAAGAATTGAATCAGTTAGTGGTGTATCTATTATAGAAGCAGATATATTCTTTGAAACAAACGAGGGAATAACAGACTATCAATCATAATATGGCTGAAATAAAAGAATCAAAACTATCAACATTAAAAAATATCCCAACAGAGGGGAATGCTATTTATAATACAAGTTCTATTTCTAATACTGGCACTCCCATTACTTCTGCTGGTGATGTACAGACAAATACACCATTAAGTAGTGGTTCTACTGATTATAGTATCCCGGCTGCTTCTATTTTACATTCAGCTAATTTTGTATCCGGATCAGCTGGTTGGCAAATTACTGGTAAGGGTAGAGCTGAATTCCAAGAGATTATAGCTGTTGGTACAATCACTGCTACTTCTGGTGCGATCGGTGGATGGACAATCACTGCAACCACAATACAAGATTCAGCAGCTACTGTTGGTTTATCATCAGCTGTTACTGGTGGAAATGATTTAAGGATATGGGCTGGTGGTGTTTTGGCTGCTTCTCCTTTTACTGTTTATGAAGATGGATCAATTTACGCTACCTCTGGTCGTGTAGGTGCTTGGTTTATGACAACAACAGGTTTGAGGAGCGGAGCAAGTGATGCAGCATCTAATGTCTTAATTGATCAATCAAATACTTTAATTAGACTAGGACCAACATCAGGTGATTACCTAACAATGGATGGAGCTAATTTAAGAGTAAGAAGTTCTAATTATGTTACTGGTACTAATGGATCAGGATTTACTCTTGAACCTGATTTACTGGAAGTCGGTAATATAGCTTGTAGAGGAATAATAAGAACAGCAGTTTTTCAAAAAGATGTTATTTCTTCTGTTGGTGGTAATTTTGCAGTAATAGATAGTGATGTATTGGCAACTGATATGACTGCTTTAGATGCTAGTACACTAACTATTGATGGTAATACAACTTTTGCAGTAGGTGATATTTTAAGAATAAAAGATGGTACTGATGATGAATGGCTAGAGGTCACTAATATTGGCTCTGCTCCAACTTATACTGTAACTCGTGATAGAGGTGGTGATTATACAGCTGATAATAACCCTGCTTGGTTGCAAGGTGCTACTGTAGTTAATTATAGACAATCAGGCGATGGTTTAATATATATGACGGCAGGAGAAACAAATGCTCCGTATTTAGAGGTTCAAACTCACGCTGGAAGTCCGTGGACAACTATAACTCAGGAAGTAAGAGTTGGTAATTTGAATGGTATTGGTGGTGAAACTAGTGATAAGTACGGGATATTTATTGGAGATAAGGACGCTGGTAACTATTTAGAATATAATTCAACTGATGGTGATTTAGTTGTAAATGATAGTGTAATTTCTAACCAAGATATTTATGGTGATGGGGATGATGGAGATGTAACTATATCTTCTAATACGACTATTACTAGAGATATGTACTATAATAATTTAACTGTAGATAATACATACACTTTAAAATCAGGAGGATATAGAATTTTTGTAAAAGACACATTAACAAACAACGGAACTATAAGTCAGGCAGGTAATGATGGTAGTAATGGTACAAATGGCGGTCAACCTGGAAATCCTTTTGATGCTGGGGTTGGCGGTGCAGGAGGTGCAGCATTAACTTCAGGTACAGTATTTGGTGGCTATGTAGGGATAGCAGGTGGAGATGGTGGCTTGGGAGGAACAGAAATAGGTAACCCAGACGGACAACCTGGAAGTCCTGGAGCTAGTGTAGGTGCTAATTCTACAAAAGGAATAACTGGGGAAGATGGTGTTGCTGGTGTAGCTGGGGGGCGTGGAGGAGATGGAGAAGATCCAACTTATGACGATGGTCCAGGTGGTGCTGGAACTGCAGCTGGGACAAATTCAGGAACTATTTTCAATACACCTCATAACTCTTTTCATTGTTTAAGATTATTTGATGATTTACCAACATTAACACAATTAGAAGTTTCTGCAGCTAGTGGTGGCTCTGGTGGCGGCGGCGGCGGCGGTTCAGGCAATAGTTTTTCTGGTACTGGACCTGGCGGCGGAGGCGGCGGTGGGGCAGGTGGAGGGGGAAGTACTGGGGGGATACTACCAATTTATGCAAGAATAATTATCAATGCTGGAACTATAACTACAAAGGGCGGAGATGGCGGAGATGGCGGAGATGGTGGCAATGGTGGTGGTGGTGCTACACAATATGATAGTGGTGGTGGTGGAGGAGCAGGAGGCGGAGCTGGAGGAAATGGCGGTGTTGCATTACTTGTTTATTCTAAATTAACAGATACTGGAACTATTACTGTTGTAAAGGGAGATGGTGGCTCAGCTGGTTCTGGTGGTGCAAAAGGTGGCTCTGGCGGAGAAGATGGTGTAGCAGGAACTACTGGAAATGATGGAAACGATGGTTTATTAATCCAATTACAAGTTTAGTATGTATTATATTTACAAACCTACAATTAATATGAAGAAAGAGTCTGATATTTCAGGAGATTTTAAAGTAACTATGGAAATGAATAATATAGTTGTTGAAACCACAAGAGAATTTACAGAAGCTCAGATTATAAACTCCCAAACTAAACTGAAACAAATATTAAAAAAGAACTTTAGTATCAAAAACCTTGATATTGAGTTAATAAACATTATTAAGTAATATGCCTAAACAATTAACAAGTGAACAAAGGTCATCTATACAAAAAAGCATAAACCTCAATAGAATGAACCACAATCAAAAGATAGGTGCTTTTGTAGATGCCTACGGTAAAGGTAAAGAATATTTTGAGTCTTTTGTTGATTCAGCCTCTTTGCCTCAATATATAAAGAAATTACCAGATATTTTAAAAGGTAGCGGTAATGACCAGTTTAATACCTCTAGACAGGATATTAATAATATTATGGGCGGTTTTGCAAGAGGTGAAAGACATCACGGTTTTAGTCAGCTGACATCAGCTATAAAATTTGCTTCCAGTAATTTATCTGAATCCTCTATTAAAAAGAAAATTTCGCCAACTGGAGATTCGAAGGCAACATTTAAGTTTGACATCAACAATATCCCACAACAACAACAAAAGAAATATCCATCTAACTTTGATCCGACAAAGCTTACTTCAGCAGGTGGTCAAACAATAGATAGAGCTACTGGTAAGGCTATACCTGATAACACACCTACAACACAACAGTCTGGTGCTGTTCCTGGTACTGTAAAAAATGGTCAATATACTATAATGGGCGGTGATACATTGTCAGCTTTAGCCTTAAAACACGGAACAACTGTCGCAGAACTAATGAAAATAAACCCACAGATCTCTGATCCGAATATGATTATTGCTGGTCAGGGTATGTCAGTTCCGGGGATACAGCCAACCATGCCTGACAAAAGAGCTGCTTCTTCTGCTTCACCTGCTATTGGTGCTAGTGGAACTGCCGGGGCTACAGGGGCTACAAGTGGTAGCACAGGGGCTACCGGTAGTGGTGATCCATTACTAGATGCTTTCTATAACAGACTTAAGGGCAGTGCAGATGGTCAATCTGATTTAAGAAAAAAGTTGGCAACAATGATTGAAACACAATCTAATTCAGCTATTCAGTCTAGGATAGATGCACGGAATACACAGCTTGATGACTTGGAAGAACAAATTGAAGATGTGCCAGAGGAAATGCGTGATCGTGTAAAAGACTTTGTAGTCAATGCTACTCAACTTGGTAGAATTAGTGCTGCTGAAGCATTACCACTAAGTAAGTTATTTACTAAAGTGACACGCAATGTTAAAGCTCTTGAGGTTAGTTTGAAAGCTAATAAGGAAGATCAGGCTGCTGTGATTGAAGCTATGAAAACAAGAATCACTGCAGGAGAAAAGAAAGAAGCAGCTGCTAGAAATGTATACAATGATTATCGTAATTTATTAAAGACTAGAAAAACTCTTGAAACTAAATTAAGTTTCACTGATATAAAAGATCCTGATGGACATACATATAGAGCGTTTTATAACCCAAAAAATCCTGATATCATCACTCATAAAATAGACAAAGGACTAACATATAAAGCACCTAGTAATAAGACTACAAAACCAAAAAACTTTACTGATTCTTTTAAAGCTTGGTTTTATGATAGCTTTGGTGTCCCAGCAGAAAAAGGAGATTCAACTGCTGAAGCAGAGTGGAGCAGGTGGCAAGAAACAGGAGGATCAACAGGACTTAAAAAGAGAGAGAAATCATTAAAAGCTCCTGATGAAAAATTAAAATATACTAATACAGAACTAAAGAAATTGAGGAACGCTGGAATTGATCCAAAAGACACTAAGAAAGCTGATGCTTTTTTATATGATAAAAAATCAACCACATATTCAGATGCACAGAAAGCAGCATTAGATGCTTGGAAAATTGGTAAATAATAATATAATTTTATGGGATTCTTTGATACATTAAAAAGTAGATTGCTTGGTGTTGACAAAAAAGTTGACCAAGATTTAAAAAAACAATTGGCTACCAGGATGATTGAGGATCTAAGCCCAACAGCAGTTATAGAGGCTAGAAACAAAAAACAATCACTATTTCCAGAGCCACAAATGATGGATACGAAATCATCTACTATTCAGTTTGCTCCATCTAAAGAGCCTATTTCTGTCCCATCACAACTACCAGAGTATGAACCACCAACAGTTATTAAGTCGGCTACTGGTAAAGAGAAAGTCTTCCAAACTGCTCAACCAGATGTAACATCACCACAAATAAGAGCAAAAGTACCTTTTCTTCCTTATGATGTAGGAGCAGCTCCAACTATTGATCCGGTACAGCGTGGTGTCCAGTATTTAACAAAAGCAATTGTAGAATTTCCTGAAACAGTGGCTAAAACTTTTTCACAAGCAATGAGTTTTGGTGTGAACATAGATGAAAAACTAACAAAGCCTAGTGTAAATTCTAAAGGAGAATTAAAACCACAAATATATACAGTAATAGACCATTTTAAATATAATATAGAAAATGATCCATATTATAAAAGTCATCCGGGACAGGCTTTTTCACAAGCCTTTTTTTCTGGTATGTTGGATTTAACCACTGGTGGAGCTGTTTTAAAAAATAGTGTAAAGAAACAATTAAGTAAATTACCTGTTGCACAAAGAAATGTAGAGAATGCGAAGTTATCAATGGGATTGCAAATGAATCAACCTATAACAAAAAACGTTGCAGCTGATGCTTACAGAAGAACTGCTAAAATAGTTCATCCAGATGTAGGTGGTACTGCAGAAGCTATGAGTAAACTAAATACTCAATATGGAATTTTACAAAAAGAACTAGTCAAACGCAATGGTTTTATTGAAGCTGTCAGTAAGACTGATAAAGTTAAAAGAAAGGTTTTGGAAGCTATTGATGGTGATATTAAAAACTGGATGAAGAATCCAGAGAAAGAACCGTTCTTGGGTGTGAAAGGATTGCTCCCAGAGAAAGCAGGTACTATCCCTACCAAACCTTTTCAACCTTATAGACAACCTAAGTTTGGGTTAGCTACCAGAGAAGTACCTAGTAAACCTGCTGTTAGTCCTAAAGTTAAAAAGACTTATACAGGGAAAGAAGTAGCTAAAGAAGCAAAGACACTTGGTAGCGATCAGGGCGGTCTTAGTGATTTTACTATTGGTAGAATTGCAAAAGAAAATTATATAACAAAAAAGGTTAGCATAAATGATTTAAGAAAAGGTGATCCAGATCTTAATGAATATCTAAAGTCTGGAGAAATTAGAGATTTTGAAGGTGAGCCTTTTGGGATGAATCCAATAGTTTCATCTGGCGGTGAAGTTATTGATGGATATAATAGAATATCACAAGCTATAAAAGATGGTGATGAAAGCATCTCTGTTTTGTTTGGTGTCAGTGAGAAAACAGGAGTATCAAAAGTAAGTATTGATATAGACAAAGATCTAGCAAAAACATTAAGAGGTACTAAGGGAATGACTGCTGATGATATAATGAAGAAGCATCCAAACATACAACTAAAGAGAGATGTAGTAGCTAAAGATGTTCACGGAAATAAAGAGGTTATACCAAAGGGGGAAGCACTAACACCATACGAAATGAAAGATGGTAAGATTTTATTACAAGATGGTGAAACTTATTTAGTAAATAAAAACCAATTCCAAAACATTAAAGGTAATGCAGTAAGTGGCGAAGTCAAAGACTTTGCACCTGAATTGAAAGGTACAGAAGAAACTATAATGAAAGATGGTGATGCAGTTGGTAGTCCAGATGTTTCTGTTTTTGATACTCAAACTGATGAAGTTGTGGATACATTTAATTCAGTTGGAGAAGCAGAAGCCTTTATTGAAAGATCTAATAATGATTATTATTCCATAGATGAAACAATGTTGGAAGATGATGTGGAAGCATTAAGTCCTACTAAATACTCCCAATACCAACTCCCTGATGGCAAGAACTATAAAGAGATATTGATTAAAGCACCAGAAGTTAAAGCGAGTAATCCATACGCAAAACATGTTCAAGAGATGACAAAAAAGTATGGTAAAAATTGGAACGATAAGGTTTCCTATGAAGAAAGACAAAAAGGTATAAGTTTATTTAGTGTAAAAGGACAAGAAGAAATACATGCTACCAACTTCAAATCCTCTCACTGGGAAGAACCAAATGTTATCTCTCATCTTAGAATGAACGAAAGAACATACAAAGGTAAGAAAGTATCTTTCATGGAAGAACTACAAAGTGATTGGGCTAGAGAGGGTAGAGAGAAAGGGTTTATGCAGAACTTAACAGAATTACCAGAGGGTTCAAGTGTCACAAAAGAGGGGGCTGAATGGAAGATTGAAATACCAAACAGAGAGTATGTTTATTTTGGAGATACAAAAGAATCAGCGATTACAAAAGCATTGGATGATATTAAAAAAGAAGGTATCCCAAACAACCCTCTCCTAAAAAAATGGCAAGAGATGTCTACAAAAAGAGCATTAAAAGAAGCAGTTGATACTAATGCTGAATACTTTGCTTGGATAAATGGTAAACAAACAAGTGCTAGATATGATTTAGCTACACAGTTAGATGATGTAAAGTGGACTTCAAATAAATATGATGCCAAAGAGGTTGTACTTAAAGAAAAGAGTGGTAATAAAATTGATGTAAATGTAGACTCAAAAACTGGGGTAATAAACTCTAGTATACAAGGTGGTTGGGAAGGTAAAAAACTAGATGAAGTATTAGGTAAAGGACTAGCAGATAAGATAATGGAGAAACCAAAAGGTACTCTATCAGGAGAAGGATTATCCTTTGGTGGAGAATGGGCTTCTAATCTTTATGATAGGCAAGTAGCTAATATAGTTAAAGACTTAACAGGTGCTGATGTTATTAAGATGGATATGGGGTTGCCTATTAGTAAAAAAACCAAATGGGAAATAAATGCTTATAATAATGAATTACTTACACCTGAAAACATAAAAGTTGGGATAGAATTAGTAAATGAAGCAGATACCAAATTTATCGTTATAGAGGTTTTAGAAAATGGTAAATTCAGGGCAGTACCTAAAATGAAGACATTTGAAAGAGATGGATATTCTACAAAAGATATTCTTGAATGGTCAGAAAATAATTCACAAGCTATTGAAACCTTTGACATCTCAGTAGAGAAAACAACCCAACAAGGAATTGAACTAACACCAGAAGTAAAAGCTAAGATAAGAGGTGAAGCTCCAAAGATTAAAACAAGTGGTAAGATGTTTGGTGAGTTATATGGCGGTATGGCAGGTTTTGAAATAGATGAGGATGGGAATATAACAATTAATTCAAAAAAAGCAGCACTAGGAATACTCGGAATGAAAGCAGTTGGTAAACAAATGACACCAAAACAAGTTTATAAAATAAGAAAAAGAATAAGAGATATAGAGAAGAAGGCGATTCGTGGTGAAATTGGTGCATTGGCGAATGTAACTGTAGAATCAAACATATCCAGGTTAGAAGATATAAACTCCGGGGTATTGAAAGGAATAAAAAGCAATCCATATTATAGAAAAGAAAAAACCATAAAAGATGATATGGGCAAAGGTTGGTTAATGTCTAAAGCTTTGAGGGGTAAACAGAGCAAAAAACATCCGAAAGGAAAAGTTATTGTGAACTATGTAGTTGCCACACCAAAAGAACTTGATCAATTTTTATTAAAGGGTTTTAGTAAAGATATAGAAATAGATACATTGGCATCAGAAGCCGGGTTTGAAGATGGTCTTGAGTATTTAGAGAATCAGTTAGAACTTGGAGAGATATCTAGAAGTACCAATGTAAATAATATTGTTAAAAAGAAACTACTTGAAACAGATGAGGAATACGCTGGATTGATTGAGCAATTACAAGATACAAAAACAATGTATGCAGTTGGCAAGATTGAAACTGCCAAAGAGATATTAGATAAAAGAAGAACAACTATAAATGCAATAAAGAATTTCTTTGAACTTACTGATGATGAACTAAAGCAGATCACTAGAAAAGATATAAGACTAATGTCAGACAAAGACTTTATGACTTTCATTGATGATTTAAGAACTAGGGCAGAAGATTTTGCAGAAAGAAGACAGGCACAAAATGAATTGATGCAACAAATATTTGATAAAGAGCTTAATATTGATCCGATCAGAAGGGCATATGGAATAAAACCAATTAGTAAACTAACCACTAGTCAGTTAAAAAGATTTGATGAAGCACTAAAACCATATTTAAAGGGTGATGTATTTTTATCACCTAGACAATTACAAACAGTTAGTCGTACAAAACTGGGTGGGGCTAGAACCCAAAGAGAAGTAAGAGAAATAATGGCAAAGGAAATTGGTACTACTCCGGACAAACTAACAAACATACAGTCTAAAGAATTGGATCGTGCGAAAGGAGATACAGTCCTTGCTGAAACCAACCCTATTTATAGATTATTTGTTGAGAGTGCCAATGAAAGATTGATTGTTAAAGAAAAAGAATACTATGATATTGAGAAAAAAACGCTAAGGTTAGCCAAAAAACTAAAGACTAGCTTTGTTGGTAAATTGATTCCACAACACAAAAATATAGTTAAATGGTTTGAGGCTGAAAACAAAAATACAGTGCAACTTACCAAAGCTGAAGCAGATCTGGTTAATTTTATGCAGGAAGAATGGTCTGATGCTCTTGAATATTTGGTAAAAATGGAAGCATTGAAATATGGTATGAGTTCCGATAACTACTTTACCCATCTTAGGAGAGGTGTCTTAGAGTCAGTTAAAGAAGTTGGTGCTATTAAAGCAATAAAAGAATTGGCACAGAAATATAAAGTTGAAGAACAAAACTTCCAGATCAGGGATGCTACCGGAGAGTTGTTAAGTTATGATAAATTCTTTGGTAATGCTTTACATCGTACAGGTGCTATGATCCCGACTGACAATGTAGTCAAAGCCTTCTTAACTTATATGAGAACGCTAAAGAAAAAACAAGCACTTGATGAAATCGCTCCACTTATTGATGTATACGCTCACTCTATCGTACCAAAAAAACTATCTAAAACAGGGGTATTGATACACGGAAACTTATTAAAATTTGTTAAAGAATGGATCAATACAAAAAAAGGTAAACATATAACTCTTATCGCAAAACAAGGTGGTAAGATTGAAGGAGCTATAAGAGCCTTAACAAGGTTTACTTCTGTATTAGATCTAGCTATCAATATACCAATCCAAATAGCTTCTCTGGGTGGTGAGCAAGTAACTACTTATGCAATGCTTGGTAAAAAAGCGTATGCTCTTGGTAAATACAGGATGCTTACTAAGCAGGGCAAAAAGATTATTAGTGAGAATACAGCGTTCGTAGGTAGAAATCCCTGGAGTGAGTTGATAGAACCTGCTAAAAATGCAGGGGAAAGATTGATGGAAGCTATGTTTATTGGCTTTAGAGATGCTACTGTACGAGCAAATAAGAATTTTTTACTTGGTAGTTTGACTAAAGAAGAATTCAAAACAGGTATCATTGATCCAAAAAGATTGGCTCAAATGAAAATATCAATGGGTAGATTCAGACACGTTGAAGGTGCTGTATCCATACTTGGTGCTACACCTGAGGCTGGTATGCAAATGCAGTATAAAAAATGGGCTATCCCTATAATGCAACGTGTTTTACAAAATGTATATAATCTAAAAACTTTACTTAGTAAAAATAAGACTAAAGGAAAACAATCATTACTAGAATTTTATAGAATACTTGAAATAACTTCTTTTGTATTGATAATCAAAGCATTATTACCGAATGATGAAGAAGACAAATCTTTTGTTGGACAGTTGATCAGTAAGTTTTATAGAGAATTAACTACTCTTATGCAGGGTGCTAACCCGGTTATGTTTTTGGCTAAGAGTAGAATACAAACATTCTTAACAGATCTTATTGTCAATTTGAATTCAATTATTAAAGCAGAAGAATATCAATCTTCTAGGTTGGGTGAATATTATAAAGGACAGAAGAAGGGAGTTGTAAAGTTAAAGAAGCAACTTACTCCTCGTTTTGTTAAGATTATACAAAATGGGCTTACCGCAGGTCATATAGATTATGAAAAAGCTAGAGAGTTAAAAAAGAAAGAATGGACAGCTCAACTAGAAAAAGGAGAAATAACTGAAATAGAATTAGCTAATAAGATAATCAAGTTTGAAAAAGACAAAGCAAGTCAATTGGCATATGAAAAAATGGAAGCAGCAAAGACTACTAAAGAAAGAGAAAAACTCTTGGCTGAATTAACTCCGGCTGAAGTTAAAGGTGCTTTGACTATCAAAGGAAAGATGTTAAAAGATGCGAAAGAAATGGAGAGCAAGAGCGATAAAACATTCATTGGTAAAATATTGATTTATGCTAAAGCTATTGGTACAGATCCAATTACAGCTTTTAATAGAATATTCACTGGACAGAAGATAAGAAGAACAGATAATGGTGCTATTATAGTGGAGAGAATGCCACTATCTGAATCACAGGCTATAAGAAAAGAAGTAGATGCTGGAGTAGAAGTTAAACTTGATCACACCATACCCCTCCAACTAGGTGGAAGCAATAATAAGTCTAACCTGGAGCTGGTAACTACCGAAGACTGGAAGATGTACACTCCAATAGAAAACTATCTGGGTAAACTATTAAGAGCTAAAACAATTGATAAAGAGGATGCTCAAAAATATATAAAAGACTTCAAGAATGGTAAAATAACAGAAGAAGAAATAAGATCCATTAAATAAAAAGAATAGCGACCAATCAAGGTCGCTATTTGTTTTGGCTTTTATGTTCCCGGTTACACCAGGAACAGAGCCAGACTTGTCCAAGCTTACTTTCATCCTCACGGATGATTGTAAACAATTGAAACCAAGTCTTGGTTTTACAGCAGAAGCAGTACTTCATCTCTTGCCCCTCATACACGAAGGTGTTTTTAGCCATACGCTCTCCTTTGTAAAATGGAGTCCGTTTAGTTGTTCTAGCAGTAAACGGACAAGAAAGCTGCTATTACACCTGATGTTCTTCCTTATCGTGACAGTTGGTACATTCCACCACCACAAACCGGAAGACTCTTGATGAGTCTATGTAAACGATGAACTTCACCATACAATTACACTTATAACAATGTGTGAAATACTCCGTTACTTGTTTCATTTTGTCAGCTCCTTTTCACTGCAACCCTTGTTCTGCAACAAATGCATTCATAAATTGTTTCATTTGTTTTAGGACAACTCCCCACCTCGTGCAGTTTAAAATCACGACACGTTTTACAAGTCCTCTGGACTATCGTGTACCAGAATATTCTCATTCGTAGTTATCCGGGTGATTGTCATAGCACTCATCTGCTACAACGGGGGTTTCGTGTTCAACTTCTTTGAAAACACTCCAGAGCCAAACGATGAATCTAATCATTGTACTCTCCTGTATAGTATATAGTTTACTATGAACTATACACCTATAAGAGGTTACCTTTCTCTAGTTAGCCAACACCACATCTTTCTCAATCCTCTGCAGTTGCAGTGTTGATCAAAGGGTTTTTTAGAATTTCTTTTAAGTTTATTTTCAAAATGTTTAGGGTTGTTTGAATAAGACATCTTTGCAATAGCATCACAAGGTTGTAAACAATTACTACATACATAATATTTTGTAACATCTCCTGCTACATCTACTCCTGCCTTACAACAGTGTGATTTAAATATTGGTTTGATTGGTGGTGGATTTATTTTCATAATTTTATTGTTATTTCTGATATTTCTTTTGCTTGATCCTCGGTCATAGATTTTTGAGTATCCATTATTCCATATACGTCATCTATGTCCATTAGATATAAAATCTTTGGCTTACGCTCCCTATACCACAAACACGCTACATATGCCGGAGCAAAACATATTTGTGACGCATCGTAATGTTTTGTGGAAATATCCATATCAGAATATTTCTTATATATACATCCATATTTTGTTTCAAGTAGACTTGGCAGTTGTTGAGGTCTGAAATCACATTTAAAATTTAATCTTTTTTTATATCTTTTTACCTTAAACTCTATTCCAAAGGAATACATCATTTTTTTCTGCCACCTTTGTTTTCTTAACCATTTACTAAAAGCAGCAGTTAGTTGTTTTTCGGTGAACATAATTCCCCGGTTATGTTTTATAATGTTCTATATTTGTCTGGAGCTGTTAATTCTGTATCCAAGCACTCACTACCTGTCATTTTTTTCAAGGTTTTCTCCATCAGTTCTTTCTCAAACTTTGACATCATAAAAGTACCATCTAGTCTTTGTACCCATCTGGTATAATCTTTTATCGGGTTGAATCCCATCTCCTTTATAAATCTATATATTGATATTTTGTTATGTTTCAGGATTGAAAGTACCTGAGTGTTTTTTCTAGTGACCATAGTCTATATTTATTTCTTTAATCTCCCACTCTTTTTTTCTATATAATTTTAACCTCTCCTTTGCTTGTTTATTTAACTTATAATTCCTTGAGTCGTGTAAATCTATCACTTTTGGTTCAGCTTTGCCCTCAAATAATCTTCTTATACGACCTACAGATTGTATTGTTAATACTGGCGATCGCATATCACAGGCAATTATTACTGTATCCAGGCTCGGGATATCTACACCGCAACTTAGTAATGCAGTAGTGCCGAGTATACAATTAAAATCTACTAACCCATTTTTCATACCGCCCAACAACCAATCTCTATCCGGAGAACTACTGTCCATTGCATATATCATATCACTGTCCGGGAGTTTCTTATGTATCTTTTCGTAGTGTTCTATTCGTTTTGTTAAGACTAATACTTTACGACCTTTAGATATTTCTTCCATTGCTATGTATGTTATCAGGGTATTACGACCATCATTCTCTATCATTTCATCTATCATTTCGTGGTATTCTGGTCTAACTGGTATATCTTCTTTTGTATGCCAGATCTCCACTTTTGGTTTCATCTGCTTACCTTTATAATCTTCTATTTCTGATCCTACCAGGAAGAATATCCCTTGCGTTTGCCCATCTGTCCTTAATGGAGTTGCTGTCAGCCCATACATATACTTTGGATTGAAACTTTGTATTATCTCTTTTCTTTTTGGAGATGCTACATCTTGTGCTTCATCTATTATTAGTACGCTTGTCTGCTGAATCAGTTCTTCTAATCGTTCTTTGTTTCTTAGTATTCCCCAGGTTGCAACTGTTATATCTTTCATTGTCTTTTCTTTGCTATACATTTTACCTACATCATAGTTCACAAATCGTTTAAACTCACTCGCAAACTGGTGTAACAAGGTCTGTTTTGACACTAGTATCGTGGCTTTGAGTCCTAGTCTACGTACTATTTCAGCCGCCATTACTGTTTTGCCTGATCCGGTAGTCATCACTATCATCCCCTCTTGTGGTTCATCATCTTCCGGGAATAACTTATCACATATTTTCTGCTGATAATCTCGTAGTTTAAATTCCGGTAAGTCAGTATCAAGTTTCTTTACATTTCTTTGATCATTTAGTGTGTATTTTACATCGTACCTATGCAGAAAATGCATCAACCTAGTCAACATTCCACGTGGAATCACTAAATCATTACCTAATGTACTATAATACTTAAAATATCTTTGTATTCCCCACACCGATTTCTTCATAGCTTTCATTGTATGAAATACCGGGTTATCAAGTGTCAGTAATTTCTTAAAATTCTTCTGTCTATCCGTACTCATTCCCTTGATATATATTTTATTGTTTATAGTTATTTGGATCATTTTGTTCATTATATTGTTTTACTAATTCCATAAGTCTTTTACCATAGTATTTTTTCTTCTTATCTTCATCGGTCGGCATAAGTGTTTCTTCTATTTTACCTTCATTATTAGCTCTTACTCTTAACATATCCATTTTCAAGCTAATAATCCACTTCCATTTTCCTGTCAATATATCTTTTTGTGTTAGTGCATCTCCTGATTTATCAAAATCATTACATCTGCTTACGAATATTAATTCATCCTGGACACCAAGAACTCTTACTCTTTGTTTTCTTTTCTTTAATTGTCTTACAAGATAATCTCCTGGTTGTATATATTTTAATTTTTCTTGTTCCATATATCTTGTTTTAACATATCGTATAGTGCTATCCCAAGTAGAACTCCGGACAGTACGCATACTACTATTAGTAATGTTTGCATATTATTTTGTTCTTACAACTATTGATTCTTCAGTGTAGGTTTCTATGTAGTCAGGCAATGGGTTACCTGCTAACAAGTATTCTTTCATCAGTTGTTGTTTAATTGTAATTACATTTTCTAGTTGCTTGTCCTTTATCTTATACTTAATAATTGTCTTTTTAGTATTGCTACTAAACTCACTGTCTTTTATCTTTCTAACCTTATCATCCACTACCAATGTATGTTCATCCGGAGTTTCTTCTATCTTTTTCTGCTCATATTTGGCTTGTTCTAGTTCTTTCTTCTTCATATAGTTCAGCATTGATCCTTTGATGTTTGTCATCAAACTTTTCATTGGAACTGTTAATGGTTTGAATGCTGAGTCTATTTCTTTCTTTTCTTTTACTAGCGGTGCTACCATTTTCTTACGTTCTGATTCAGCGTACTTTAGCTTATCATTTATAAACTTCACTGAGTCAGATGCTCTTTTGTAGTCTTTGTTTGATTTGATCGTTGGTATTTTTATCTCCTTACATTCCTTGACACCCTGGGTAATTATCTCTATTTGTTTTGTTATCTCCATATTTATCTTGGTTAAATATATAATTAGTGTTCTCTAGGATATTTTTTAGATCTTTTATTTCTTCTTCATTAAATCTTATTAGTTGTGCATCTCCGTCTGTTTTGTGTTCCAAAATTAGTAATTCTACTTTAGCTGCGTATCTTGAAAACTTTATGGTTTTATCCCATTGATCTTTGTTCCCAAGGTGGAATGTTTGTTCTGCTAATATTTTCATATGTTTAAAATGGTGACTTTAAATCTTTATTAACTATTTGTTTGCGATAAGGAGAGTTATTTTTCTTACACTTTGGACATCTTTTACTCCATCTGACTACAGTTTCGTATTCCTCAAAACACGATTGACAGTCTTTCCGAACTGGTGGGAGTTTAGAATAATCTCTCTTAACCCTATTTTTTTTGTTTAATATTGAGTCCATATGTTTATTTATTAAGCACTTTAAATGCCTGTACGTTTTAAATTAGTGCTTAGATTTTATATTTCTTCTACAACCTCTGGTTCTAATACTTCTTCTTCCTCTGGAGCTTCTTCATCTTCATCAACTAACTCTGATAAGTTATATTTAGCTTTGAAGTTTAGATATTTTTCTTTATCAACCTGACCCTCGTATCCTATTGCGATTATCTTAGTTGGATTTGCAGTTTCGTTTTCTCTATCTTCTTCATAGATGAAAGCGACACGAGCACCTAGAGGAATTTTTGCCATATCCCAGAAGACTTTAGTGCCATCTGTTTTGGATTTTGGCTGCCTACCAGCTACTACTTTTATTTCACCATCTGGTTCTTGGAGTAGAACATAATTTTCTACCTCAATGTTGTTTGGATTATATTTGCTTGGAGTATTTTTGTACTTCCCTACATAGCATCCAATAACGTGGTCACCGATAGTTTTCCACCCTTGATATTCAAATTTGACACGACTGCCTTTATCTAAAATTGAATCTGTGTTTGTGCTTGAATTGGCTTCTGCCTTATTTGCTTTTGACATATATTTAGTTGTTAATGTACAGGCATTTTTGAACCTGCGTACCGCCGGTTTGTAACGCTTTAGCTAATGAGTTATCCACTCCAATCAAAGATTGCAAGTTTGATCCGTGATGGATGTTATAGCTTATTTTTACGCTTACGCACCGGCGAGTACGCGAGTTCGGTGACATAGAGTCACGCTTTGTCAGTAGGTAGTTAGTTACACCTGATAACAATATATAAGAGGAGGCAATATATTGTCAACCTACTGACAAAGTGTACCTCTATATCTGATACTATTGTACCACATAGCAATACACTGGTCAAATCTATTCTGTGGATAAGATTGAGTCCTTTAATGAGTCCATTAATGTTGATTTTTGCGATCTATGTTTTTTGTATCTATTACAGTTCAAGCAGTACTCTGATAAGTGGAATGAGTACTTTGGCATATTCCTGCCTTTAGTGCTTTTATCACTTTCATCGTATAGAGGGTTCGGGAAGAACTTTATCTTGTAATATGATAAGAATCCTTTATCTCCTTTGTCTTTGCATTTAATACATACTTGCCCCCAGTGTTGTATTTTTTTCATATTATTTTTCTATTATCTTTTTTACATAAATATTTCCTTTGTGGAAACCAAATCTTATCGCCCATTTGTGGTTGCTTTCGCAATAAAAATGTAATACCACAGCCTCTCCTCTGCCCTCCCAGTCAATAGATGGGATATTTTTACAATAATAATCATCATGATCGGGGTAATGCTCTACTTTCTCAATATGTGTATAATAATCACTACAAACTGGACATAGTAATTGCTCTCCCCATTCGTCTACTAATGAGTCACCAAACATTTTTCTTATTTTTTCCATATATTTTATTTTAATGAATTAGTCAGTAAGTAATTTTTTAACATTTTTATTGCCTTGCCACATTCTACACCCTTCCATTTCATTATCAAGTCTACTGGAGTTCCACCAAGTGTTTCGTATCCTGGGTTAGGTGTACACTGAGTGCACAAGAATAAATTCTTTGTTTCATTTACTCTTAATGATGTTCCAGATCCACCATGAAATGGACAATAATAGAAAAGATTATTACCAGTTTTCTTATTGAATTTAGCACCAACTTCTTCCATTAAATATGATAGTGGTATTTCTCTAATACTGCCTATTTCTTCAACTTCTTTTGTTGGTACATATTTTTTTGGTATATTCTGTGGTTTATCAAATCCTTTCCAGCTAAATAATTTATTACCTTCGTGTAGTGTGTATTTACATCCTTTTGGTGATCTTTTTAAATAACGTGATTTATCTGTTGTAACGCTTGTATCTTCATACCCTTTTAAGCCAAGCGACTCTATACATTTATTCATTACGTGTTTATAATCATTCTCTGGTTCAATAACTGAATCACAAAGTAATATTATTCTGTATCTATCCTGGACTCCATGTTCACCCTTCTCTTTTTGATGATTTTGTGATGGGATGACTATTGCTCTATAATCTTTTACCATTTCATTTGCTTGTTCTATATATAATTTCTCCTCTCCATCATTATCTATATCTATTATTAACAAGTTCCCATAGAATTGTGTGTTCTCTTTTGATCTGTGGTTATTCTTAAACCAATGAGTGGTATAAGCTGATTTTTGCACCATTTCTGGTATATCTTTAAAGGCTACCTCTTTCTTCTCAAACCCATCAAACGGGTGCTCACCATTTGTTGAATCTGACGTGCTAAACAATGCTTTTGGGATATCTGATACCTCTATACTGTTTTCTACCTCTACAACGTCTTCTATACGATAATGAGGGTATTTTGAGCTTCCTTCTAGTATTGGTAGTACAACCTTTTTCTTTGTGTAACAATATTCTTCTAATTCTCCATCAAATACTTCATCCAACCACTTTGTTAAATAACTACCTTTATTTCTAGCAAATTTTTGTTTTCTAACATCCCCTTTATGAATTCTATCCTTACCCTGGTTTTCAATTATGTAGTTGTATAAATGTTCAACATCTGTTGTTCCAGTTCTATTATAAAACTTAAAGTATTGATCAAAATAAAATTCTATCTGATATCTTGCTTCTTCATAGTCTTCAATAGTCATTATAAATTCTTTCTTTTGTGCTAATACAGCCTTTACTGTTGTTATAACTCCTGCCAATCTTAATGACTTGCGAGGGTGACCATTTATTACTCCACCAAATATTCCTCTATTTACATCATTCATTTGTGCCGATCTTTCAAAACACTCTTGTTGATAATCAAATATGTGTCTATCTAATTTCTCATTTGTAGCTACTATTTTTTTATTATATTTCTCTTCCTCATCCGGGACTAATTCTCGTATGGTATATGTATGTAGTCTTTCAAAGATGTCTTCTAGTGTTGCTACATATTTTCTAGCTTCTTTTTTTTGTTCTTTATGTTCATTATATGTTTTCTTTTTAGATTGGTATTTTTCATCTGGGTAACACAACATTGAGCGTCTTCCTAACCCTCTTTCTAAAAACTCTTCTAGTTGTGCGTTAGCTTTACCATTTTCCAATAGTTTTGCTATTGAGCTGAAAGCAAGTAGTGTTTGTGGTACATTCTTAACTGGGACTATTTCTTTCTCTCCTTTGATAAGTTTTGTCCCATTATCTCCGTCTTCTGCTACTGCTTTTAATAGTTCTTTTATATCTGTTTGGGATGATGATGAAGAGGTTTTAATCCAATCTAGTATTTCATCATTCTCAAAATGAACTGAACCTATCCCGGTTTTATCTTTTTTAAGATTAAAAAATGCTAATCTCATATCCACAAGCCCCTCTGGTGTACCATTGCTAAACTCTTCTGTTACTGTTCTAGGCATATATCTTTCTACGTATGCATTTTTTTCTGTTTTACTCCACTGCTTGTCCCTTCTGTTTTCATCCACCGCTTTTTGACTTAACTTCTCTGCTTTTATATATAATCTTTCTACCACCTCTTCTCTAAGCCTTTCATATTCTTCTATATGGTATCCTTCAACTTCTCCATAACACTTCTTTATAAAGTTTACAGTTCTATTCTTTCCGACTCCAGATTCAGCAAATATTATCACATATAAACTTGGATACAATAGATCTTCATCTAATGGTTGTATCATTGTTCTGTTATGTAGAAGAATTCTGGAACAATATACATTAAGAACTGCCAGTAATAGTTCTGGTGGTGTGTTTGAACTTAACGGGATCAAATACTTGTTAAGTATGTCCTGTGCATATTTTGGAAGTTTTTCTAGATCCATAGGCTTATATTAAAAAAGCAGTAAAAGAGAAGATACAAGGGAATTACCACATACCCATGTTGCTAAGGTCACCCTTTCGCTCTCTTTTACTGCTTTTTGATTATAATATTGTCGCATATGTGGTATTAGTTTGCATCTGATAGAATTATACCATTTTTCAGAAATGTGGTCAAACAAATGGGTGTGTATAACTGTGGAGTGCAATATATTCCTACTATTATGATTGTGTATTTTAGTGCAATTATGTGATTAAAGATTTAAAGATTTAAAGATTTCACAGGTGGCTATATCTACACTACGTGTTTTTGAACCTATTATAGGGAAAATAAACATATGTACCCCCCGAAAATCTTTAAATCTTTAAATCTTTAATTGTTGTGGACAACTTGCTTGACAACCCTATTGTAGTCTGCTACAATACAAATATAATTAAATAAGGGTCATTTGTCTGCACCTGGATAATTGATCTAGAAGGGAAAATATATGTTGGTAAAACAACTTAAGGCAATTTTAAAACAGTTGCCGGACAATAAGAAGATTCATATTGCGTGTGATGAGGAGTGGAATATGATATTTGAGGGTTTAGAGGTCGTTGGCAATAGTGATGATGGTTCATATGTAATTTATCCACTTAGTGGAACTGAGATAATGGAATAATATGAATAATTATTTAGCCACTATATACGATATGGAACTTTCTGAAGATGAAATCTTGTTAGCTCAAGAGCTCGGTTTAGAAGATTATGTCGATTATGGTGATGAAGATTAATAAATATATGAAAAAATTTAGAATACATTATAGCTTTGATGGTGATGGTTATGTTGACATTGAAGCTGAAAGCTTAACAAAAGCTAATCAAAAGTGGGATGATGGTGATTATTGTGATGAAGTTGAGTCTGGACAGAATTATGTTATTGAAAAAATAACTCTTAACAAATAAATATATGGGACAATTAAAAAATATGTTAATTGAAAAACTGTTCGCAGAAGATTTGATGGCTGAACTTCGTGGTGATCAGGTCAAATGTAGATGTTGTGGGCAGTGGGAATGTACTGAACTAATGAAAGATGTTGAGAATGATGATGGTGATTATATTAGCATTTGTGATCATTGTACTGTTAGAATTTAGCTAAAACTGCGTAATTTAAGGAGAAAAGCTTGACAAGCTTTTCTTTTTTTAGTATAATTATAATATAACCAAGGAGTATGGATCTATATTATCAATTTAAAAGTTATTGTGAAGGCGTTCTTTAAGTACGTCTTTTTTATTTTATTAGTGATGGGAAGGTTTAAATTTATAGGCTTATTTACTAGAATTTCTAAGGGGTTCTACTAAAAGGCGTTGACGAGAACTAAAAACCTCACGCTGATGATTGGCAAAAAATCTTCTCGTCACTAATAAAATATGCTTATAATAATATGTACAACTTGTGGGGAGGTGTTGTTCGATGGGGAATGTAGGGGAGAGTGTGAGCATTTTAATCAATTAGAAATAAATAAATTTGTATGTACGATGAGAAAACTGTTAAAAAAATCGAGGAATTCAAAGGGAAGTTGGATACTTTATGTAAAGAATATGATGTTGGGTTGGTTACAGTTCCTCAGCCGGATCAAATTGTGGTTGTTCCTAATAAAAAGAAAGAATCTGAAATAATAACTCCTGATAAATAATATGTTTGGTGCATTTTTAGTCGTTTTATCGTTTTTTCTAGGCTATGTAATGGGTGCAATTCAGTTTAAATTGTCACACAAGGCTGTTAGATTGGTTAAAAAGACACAAAATAAGTCAGAATTATTAACAACTCCATCTGTTGAAGATGTAAAAATTGCAGAAGAGAAAGACTTTTGGAGTAAAATAAAATAGTATGAAATGTGATATTATTGGTCATAACTTTAATATAATTGATGATGACGCAGGTCGTACTCATGAAGAATGTGAAGAGTGTGGCTTTCGTAAGACATTTTTTAAACAACAGGTGACTGGTACTAAAAGTGAGGAGAGTAAGGAATATATGGATGGTCACAAGAGGCACTTTATTCAACCAACTCAAACTAAAGAGTGGGAAATGGCAGGATATAAGAAAAAAGCT
>Ga0209756_1000703_pt1 | contig 32543 bp, 53 predicted proteins | sample ETNvirenome_6_85_FD_184071 | JGI IMG/M metagenome (GOLD analysis project Ga0209756, IMG submission 184071) | Marine viral communities from the Pacific Ocean - ETNP_6_85 (SPAdes) (version 3) | ecosystem: Environmental > Aquatic > Marine > Oceanic | place: Pacific Ocean | collected 2013-06-19 | reverse complement strand
AGCTACAAGCCTAGGTAATAGTTCACTTGAAGTAGTGGATAAACACTATGCAGGCATGACCAGGGAAGAAAAGCTGGAAGCTACAAATGCAATGCTGATCACCCGCAGGGCATGGCTGGAAGCAGGAGATGCGTGATTTTCCACATGGCTAGAGACAGCAAATACGGTAAATTTGGTCCTATTTGGTCCAGAAGTATTTTGTTACCGTCTGAAACAGTTAGGATTCAAAATCCGATGTCCTTAAGGACGTGAAGGTTCGATTCCTTTCACCGGTACCATAATTCTACCGTCGAGAAACCCGCTTTAACCGGCGGGTTTTTTGTTACACGCTATTTTAGTCTAATACGCACAAATAAGCACGTTTCTGCATGCTTTTTGGTCCTATTTGGTCCAGGGCTACCAGGTTTCCCGCAAGCTTAAATTCACGTTCCAAATTTGATTGGCTACCTGAGTAGCTTGGAAATCAGAATTGAGGCGACACCACATAAACGAGTCATCAGATGTAGCGGTGGCACTGTCAAATTGAAACAGAAAAGGATAGTGGCCGCCGAATGTTCTTTGGACCAGGTTGGTCATAATACTGTTGGAAGTGCTTTGTTTTGTTGGGTCGTATAACTCTTCCGGGAATAGGTCAGTATCAGCAACATAACTGAAATTCATGTCTACATTCAAACGTCCTGTTTTTCGTACGGCATTATCAGCCGTGAAGAACGGGCTGGTGTTCCATTGAGGCGACGCGAGATAGCTTGCGTTGGAATATGTATTACCGCCTACTGACTCCATAAGTTTCACGCCTTCAAAAGTTAATGATTTTTCAATCTGCATATCCGGTGAGTGCGGAAACGTAAAATGTTCACCCAGACTGACAACAGCTATTTTTATGTCTGCATCGTAATTTGAAGTCACATCGTCGAATACTATTCTTACATTTTTATTATCCGTAGCCTGGGTGAATGTCACCAGGCTCCACCCATCGGAGCCTGGGAAGGCCCACCCGGTGGAGATTGTGCTGTTGACCACTTCTGTCATGGTAGGGGTCTGCGCACTGCTATAACTGTCATTGTCATCGGTTTCAATCTTAAACTTGGCATTTGCCGACTTTAAATTATGTCCCATAATGAGAAGAAAGTTAGCGTCCTGGTTGGCATCAGTTTCGACATTAGTGTCCATTTTGATGTAGTGTACCGTTCCAACTCCGTTAGCGGTGATTGTCTGCACGTTTGACGGCCTAAGATCGAACATCTCAATCAATGATGATCCGCTTGCCATTGACAACCCGGAATCTGTTATGTCTAAAGATGTCATTTTCCCCAGACCTAACAGCCAGTTTACACTTGATACATACACTCTCGGCGTTACTATTCGTTGATAACTCATATTTTCCTCGCTTGAAATTTTAATTGTCCTGGAGTCCTGGTTAAAGATGTTACAATGAAATCAAGGCCCAACCAGGCTCCAGCTACACTTGGATTGTTTAAAAGATTATATCCAAATGGCTTTTCGGGCCACATATCGGTATTGCTGAAATCTATGAAGTCACCGACTTCCATCGCATAAAAGGCCGGATTGATAATCGTCCCCGATACAGTGAATCCTACTGAGCCGAAAATAGCGGAATAATAACTGTAGAAATCATCATTAGGATTGGATGAGCTCGTTGTGGGCACTGTTGGAGAGACATAGGCATCCAGGTTAATTTGCTGCTTGTTCTCCTTTGCTGCAATATTCCAATTTGTTCTTTGGGTCGAATCGGACGAACTGACAGATGTGATGTATCTATTCTCTGCGGGGTGTTTATCGTAGTTGATATCCATGTGTGTCTGCAATTCAGATAAAGCCGTGGGACCCAGTTTAATATCGGATATATCATTCTTGGTTAATGTGTAGCTTGGTGTTATAGCCCCATCTGGTATATGGATATACTGCGGTGAGCCGTCATTTTTCCAGCGGAAAATAAACCCGCCTTCATAAGCCAGTTTATTTAAAGTGTCCTCAAGTTTCGCGGGTTTCGTAGCCCACCAGCGGATTCCCCAATCTTTATTAGTATCCAATGTGCTCCAGCCATCGGGAGTGTCTGTAGTTACCCCTGCGTAGCGTATAAGCATATCTCGATGCGCCTCATGGATCAATGTTATCGGAGATGAGTCCCATGAGTTGACAAGCCCATCCACACCCGCATAAGCAAAATCCAATGAAGCTGCTTTTTCGTGTGAGGCTGTTGGCTCTGAGTCAGTATCGTTCTTGAGCTTCATCTGAACAACAACATCATAAAGTTTCACAGTGGATGTTATTTGATCGGATGTCACGCCAGTAATGGTTGAGTTTACCTTGATATCAAAAGTATCTGGGATAGTTTTTGTACTGCCGTAAGCAGTCATAAAATCGACGTATTGATACGCGCTGTCGCCTTCAAATGTACTGCCCGACGTTGTAGATGTCCCATTTGTTGACCTTTGTATAACATTGGTATCCGCACTATAGGCTCTAATTATAATAGACCCTGTGCCATTTGGCGAAGTACCCTCCTCAAGGACAGTAATAGACGCTTTAATATATATTTTAAATTCAGTCAATTCGCCGTCTACGGATGGCATATCGAAGGTTATTGTTTTAAAAACAGGTACTGTACCGCCAACAACCCCAATCGCTTCGCCAGTAGCCCAATCTGATTCATCAGTATTAATGGCCTGGTCCGTATTCGTCCATCCTGCTGAACTTGTAGCGGTAAGCGGTCTTTTCACAAACGATCCCCGCTCCATGTGTATCGGAACGCCAACTGTGTCTGAACTGTTGAATGACGCGGTTGCGGTAGCTGTTCCGTCAAATGGAATAAACTCATCCAGGAACCTGTCATAGAAATGGGGCTCCGCATCTGATACGTATGACTGTGGGTAAATGAAGTATACATAGCTGTTTTTACCCTGTTTCATATTTGGCAGCGGGAAAAGGTCTTTGCTGGTGAGAAAACTTGCAGTGGGTGTAATGGCATCATGCGAATTCTTAGTAAAATTGCCATACGCTATAGGCTCATACACGCCAGTACTGCTTTTATCCAGCGGAATGTTAATATAATCCCAGGGGCGATGAGCAGTCAGCGACAGAGTGATCTCGCTTCCATTTGACGACATATCAGTTAATCGATATGTGCCAATCTGTGCAGTATAGTCAGCAGTATCTTCCCAGTCCCAGGTAGCATTTTCCCAAACTCCTGTTTCATCTTCCCATAAATAATCAGAAATAGGATCAGCCTGGGAATGGATAGTTACAACCTGGTTTATGTATCGGCCTGACCCGCCGTATAATTCTTCAGATATAGGAGCTCCCAGATAGGTGAAATCTGGGATGGTGATTGATAAATTGCCCGCCTTGCTTGTGCCTCTTGCAAGGTCTATGGACTCACGGATGGTTGGTTTATTTAAGACTACACCGCGATAGAAATTCCCGGCATAAGTTACATCTGCAAAGGAAAAGTATAAATAGCCTGAATCGTCATTTGCGAACTTGAACAGCCAGTTTTCTTGAATATTCCCAAATTTTATGGAGTCGCCAAAGGCCATTACGCAAGGTTCATCCTTTGTGCTCTGGTTATTTCTGGGACCAGGATATCACGAACAAATGATTCGTTGCCAATCATATTACCCTGGATATTGACAGTTACACCGCCACTTGATCCACTGCGGTTCATCTCGGCTAAGTTCTGCACTCCGATATTCCGTACAGCATCCCGGCGCATAATAAACTCACCGGCCTGGGCCATGATGGGCACATTGTCCTGGCCGCGTACAGTACCACCCTGGGCAAAGCGTTGGATACCATTGTTTTTAATTAGGCCGCCAGTGTGTCCAAACAGCATTGATCCTACCTGTAAGGCTGCTCCCAATGCCGGGTTGGACACACCAATTAAATACCCTGCAACACTCAAGAATGCCCTGGCAGCGTCTTGAGATGTCTTGAATTCTCCTGTTAATGACTTTACTGCATTTGCTGCGCTTAGGATCGAAGTAGCCATTTTCTGAGAATCTTGAGCAGTCTTATCAAAGCTTTTGGATGTTTCTATAGCAGCCAATGCTGCCTTAGCTGCATCTATCTGGAATGCCCGTAATGCTGATGCGCTTCCTTCTACTGCGTTTTCATATACATCAAAATTTAATCTCAGTATGGTTGAAAGTTTTTTATCGGATAATAGTTTGCGAAAACTTTCCGTTTCACCGCCAAGTGCTCCCATAGCACTCACCATCTTTTCGATAGTATTCGACCTAATGTTTTCTAATTGTTCCCACATTGGATCACCAGCGATTTGTCCAACAATGAATGCCTGGTTGGTGATTCTTAACTGATTTAATTCATCACGCAATGTTTTAAGTGCCTGGGCTTGGTCTTTCGCAGCTTCTGCATCTGCTTTGCGCTGCATGATTACAGAAATTAACTGGATCTCGGTTTCAGTTAGTTGTCGATTTTCGTCAATCCTCGCCTTAATCATTTCTTTAATAAGGCGATTATTTTCGCCAACTGTTAATGCTTCAATAGTAAGCTTTTTTATTCGCTTTTCCTGCGCTTCGAGTAATTCTGCACTGAGTTCAGCAACCATCTTCAGGTGTTGCGCTTTAATATTTAAATCTTCATTTAGCTTTTTAACCAGAGCTTGTAAATCTTGCTCTTCTTGAGCCATTTTCTTTGTTTGCTCTTGTGCTTCCTTTAATTTGTTGGAAAGTATTGTAAGACCACCAGCAAGTACTGTAAATATTGCTATCACTGTACCCGCGCCTGGTATTAAGGCACCAAGTGCTGCTCTTAATCCTATAGTACCAGAAGCTAAATACGCTGTGGCTGCTGCTGCTCCTGCCGTGGCGGCTCTATATACTCCGGTTGTAAATATAAGTGTGCCTAGTGTATTACGGAGCACATTGGTCTGCAACGCATCTTCAGCTAGTTTAACACCTAATTCTGCTGTTGGTAATAAAGCTTCACCTACATTCTGTCGCAACTCAAAAAATTGCTGATTCAGTCTGCGGACACGGTTATTATAATCATCATAGGTCCTGACACCATCACCAATGGCATCGTTAGATTGACGCAGCATTTCTGTAAAGCGGCCCAGGACTTTAGCCTGGTCAGAAACTAGATTTTTAGAAAGTGCGAAACCGTTATTAACCGCAGCGTTCTTGACACTGTTTTCAGTTAATTGGATATTGAGCCGTCGGACTGCTTCATGGTTGCCAATCAAGGCACTGGTAAACATTTGTGCTACCTGGGTCGGATCTACATCACGGAATGACCCCACATCCATGGACAGCTTGACCATGGCCTCAGATAGACCGGCAGCGGCTTCACGGCTGAATCCCAGTGGCACAAACAGGCCCTGGAATGTTTCCATCATTTTCATCACTTCGGTCCTGGCGAAGCCAAACTTCTCACCAAATGATGCTGCAAATGCTTCTGCTTCCGGGGCTAATTCCTTGAATACGGATCTAAAACGGTTAGTGGTATCCTGGGCATCGGCAAATGCGCTTACCAGGTTTCCTACGGCTACTACAGCACCGCCAATAGCAAATGTATATAGGAGCATGTTATTACGCAGTGCGGACATCTCACGCCGGAATGTGGCTCCCGCGCCGGATGCATTATTCATTGCAGCTACATGGGACCTGGTCTGGGCAGCGGCAACTTTAGTGGATGCGGCCAGTTTATCTGCATCCTGTTTAACCTGGACCAGGTTGCGTTTGGCTTTCTGAAAGCCTTTGGAGCGTATCTCTATAATGAATCTGCGGTCTTCAGCCATTACTTTTCTTTTTTTGTTGTGCTTCTATACATGCATTATACTCTTCATAAATACCAGAAAAGATGACAAATCGGTGGTAGTCTGTGTCGTCTATATTGCTGGAAAGTGGAATATTAAATTGTTTCATGGCCATGAATTCTTCCAGGTATAACTGGGTGTCCTGGTCCAGCCAGTAATTCACATTACTGCAAAGCAGCATATTATAATACAGGTTGGTGCCAACCGTGTATTTACGCTCAGTGTCTTCTGCCAGGATACGATCCACTTCACGCCAGAGCTCCGCTTCATCGAAAGTAATGACCTTCTTGAGAGTTGGGCTCTTGGCCTGGTAAGGAAATTCAAGGACGCGGGTGGTGGCGTTATTGAAGGACATCCACATTGCGACTCGCGCCTTGATTACTTTTTTTTAGGCGGTTCTTTGTAACTGTTGTAGACGGCGATAAGAACTTCGTCAACTTCGTGATCTGCAAGTTTACCCAGGACTTTCTCCGGGTCATCAAATGCAAACTCCATGACCCAATCCATCATGTCCATAAAGCCGGACTGATTAATGGATTCGTCAGCATTAACTGAGCTTAACTCCATGCGATGGAGTTTACGCCGATCCTTAAATGAAATTGCATTGACGGTATAATCGCCATGCGCGGTGGATACTTTCATTTTGTCTCGTGTTATTTATTGATTAACTATCGCCTGCTGCTCCAGCAAATGAAAAGATTGTAGCAGTCGTTGCACCACTATATACTGCCCTAAACGGCAAGGTCATTGTCCACCCAGATTCTTCCAGGTTCACGGATGACTGATCGTTCATACAGGTAGGTGCTAATATTTGATATACACCAGTATCTAAATCCAGAGCTACAGCGGATTGTCCTTCGGCGGATGCCGTCAATGCAAGGTCATCCCGTTTGCAAGTAAGACTTCCTGTTACTTCGTATGGCCCTAAAGAGTATCCATAAGGATTATAACTTGGCGCAACCTTAAACGATACCCTTGTAACAGGTCTTGCTATTGAAATCTCAAAGCCATGCAAAATTAAATCTTGGCTCGCAAAATTTGTAGTTGTGAGATCATGCATATTAAACATAGTTTGCTGTGCGCTGACAGCAGTAGCAACAGTATAGTTAATATTGGTAGTGGCCGTTGGCCGATATCCTGTAGTGAAAGTCGCAGTACACATAACCACCCCACCATTACTTGCCAGGTCGCCACTAAAAGTTAAGCCAGTACACATACATGCTCTAAATACCATATCCTTATCAGCCCCAGCGGGTGCGCTATGGCCACCATTCTCAATTATTATGGTAACAGGTATTGCGTTTGAAGTATCATCAGCAAATTTGCTTGTAGTTGGCATTGAACCAATTAAAGCTGAAATACCGCCACTTGCACCATCTTCATATAAGTTTAATAAGACTCGCTTTGTAGCCAGGTCAGTGCAATGGAATGTCATACTAACTTCATACATCCTATCATGCCTTCTTGCTTTGACCATGTCATCACTTTGAGTTTGCCCGCCTACACCGGCTCTGAACGGTGCGACATCTAAGGTTTGACCACCAGAACCAATATCAGTGAAACTGTATTCAGTCACAGGCATTTCAACTGCTGCACAACCCGCAACAGCAGCCGCTCCCAGTGTGACTTCTGTACCAATTAGTACCTTAGTATTACTTGTTACTTGATAATTTGCACTTGCCATTATTTCTCTCCTTTAGATTTAGATGCCGATTTGACTTCTTCAATATGTTTTTTTAGTTTATCTGGGACTTTACCATTGAAGTCAATAGCCATGCCTTCCATAAGCCAAATATGCTTAGATGCAGCACCCAGAGACACAAAGTTTTCTGAGTTCTTTAGTTCCTTATAAGTTGGCTTTGCTTTGTATTTCATTATATTAACTCCATAGTTGTCACAGTTAATGAAGTGATACTGCGTATTATGCCTGGATCATCTTCATCGCGTTCATATGCAATGGTATTGACTGAACCATTGTAAAATCTATTTGTCCCGGACACCGAATATGTCCTGTTATTGTACAGCAATCTTTTTAGTCTTTCAGTTATTTCTGTAACCTGTTTTACACTGTTTTTCGTGTAGTTCCCGGCAGATAGCAATTCGTAATTAATGCTTACCGTGTAATTCCGCACCTGGCCAGTAACCACTGGTTCTTCCAGATCATCACCAGCCGGAGTAATTAGAAAACTCTGGTTGCCCCGTTCTGCCGTATCGTCAAAAAGCACCGGGATACTGAATTCATCGGCCAAAATCGTCTGGATCGAATCAATGACCCGGTCGTAGATGACATTTTCATAAGTAATAGCCATCTATATTATACCAGTATCGATGACACTACCGGTACACTTGGCCAGTTGACACGCTGCCAACCGGCATTGCATCGTTCTGGAAAGTGACCAGCCATTGATCTGCGGCGGTAAAAACACCACATTGAAATCTGATGTCGGCTCCATAAGCCAGAGACTGGTAATCACCGTTGACTTGCTTATTATTCACAATCTTGGTCATTTTCAGGCCGGTAGCATTTTTTGTATAAACGTTATAATAAACTGGACTGGCAGTGCCCAATACGAAAGATCCGCCGGTTTCAATTTCTACTATGACCTGGTCATAGCTTGTAAATACGGGTCCCGCTATCATTCTAATATCCTCAATATATCCGGTCGTACTTCCATTTATCGAAATCTCGCTGATTGTCGGCTGGCCCTGAGTGGATTTAGTAGTTTCATGCCACAATGCGAAATCACCGCGCTTAATGCGCGTTAAAAGCCCGTTCTCGCCCATAGCTAACTCATATAGCTCATCCGCTTTTTCAGCGTCATATGAGCGAATAAGGTCTGCGCAGGCCAGGATAGCATTGGATTTAATTATAACATAATCATAGGCGCGGTCTTCGGCACCCTGGTAGTTAGAATTACCGCGTTTGTAGATTGCGCGATCGTTTAAAAAACTGCGGATGAATGAAGCCTGTTCTTTACAGGTAGTATTCTTGAGTGTGGTCCAGTCCTGGCCAGCTTCAAACACAGTAGAATTCATTGATGATGTGCTAAGGCCGCCCATGAAAAACTGGAGCCTATCAGAATTGCTATCCCACTCGAATTCGTTGTTTGCGTTTGGCGTGTCGGAAACACTGGTCTGCTCGGCACCATCCTTGTAAAGCTGGGATATATATCCAGTGTTAAATAGATAATAAAGGTTAGATGTGCCTGACTCAACCCAGTTCGGAGGAAGCACACGCTTCCTGTCATATTTGTCGATATCCGCTACAACCGCCTGGAGGTCAGTTGTGCTGTTGCAGAATGCGGTTAAGTAACTCATGCTATACCTACCTGTGTATGATATTGTGTTTTTTTGTTAGGAAGAATCGTGATGTCCGGTACCGGTGTGGATATAATCATAGCTATCATCAGACCAATAATCATATGGCGCGAACTGTCTTGTTTGTTCAATTCCTTACACATATCCTGCAGCTGGTGCATTACATTAATTAAATGGTCTATCTGCTGCGCTTCATCCATATTTTTTTACCATTTCCATAAACTTGGTTGGTGTTCCAGCACCTTTCGCGGTATTGTAAAAATCTTTCCAATAAGTTGCCTGTTCTTCCAATGTTTTCGGCAAGCGTTTTGGTACACGCCGGTAGTGAAGTCTCGCCATCACTATCTGTGCTGCTATGTTTGTTGTCAAAATGAATCGCCAGTCATCTTCCTGGGGATCGGTAAAGTATCTCCAATCCAGGTTGCATGCTTTGGCAACTGTTTTCATCAATGCTGGCCTGTGAGATAGATAGTTCTTGATAACGTCTACAGCAACCCATGGTTCACACTGGAACAGGCCACGGGCAACATTATTTCCGCCTACTTGCATCAAATAAACATACTTTGACTCAACCAGACCAGTATTGTATATCAACTCCAATGCTTCCGGTGATGAATACTTCTCACCCATCTTCTGAAGCACGTCATTTATGACGTTTTTCATTTGTTTCTTTTCAAGCATATTATTTCCGCATGAAACGCAAAACAAACATAATACTAAAACGAGTTTTTTAACTGCGTTAAGAATTTGTCGTCCAGTTTGGTTTTGGTCGATTTAACATATTTTTCTGCCAGGTCGAAAAACAATTCTTTTAAGAATGCTTCCGACATGACTACACTAAGACCTTTGCGCAGTACTACCCGCGTAAACGGCAGCCAGCCAAGTGCGATAACACTTACGATACTGCCAGCCACGGCCATCCAATGTGCCTGTACCCACTCTATCATTTCTTTCTCCTGTTATTATTTTTCACTAATTCTTTTATTTCCGCCAGGTCACGCTTTATATATTCAAAATTCAAGTCCACAACTGCTTTATCGGCCTTGAGTGACACTTGCTCTTCCACTTGCGCCAGATTGTTAGTCATTGCTCCCCAAGACACAGCCATGGTCACAGCCAGCATCGCTATGGTGATGATGTTTCCTACAGATATGCCGCCGTTTATCTTCATCTGCCCCGGCCATTGATCCTGGATACTGAGCCTTTTACTTCCATCATCACATCACTCAGATCATTTATTTCCTTGACAGTTTCCATGAAAAACTTCTCGCGACCCTGGTCACTGGTGTTCCAGCGATCCACGAGCTTGATTACCATACTTTGTGAATTGGACATTTCAGTTGCTAATTTGGTTAAATCTTTTTTGATCTGCTCCAGATCCTCGGTCTGGTCCCGCTGGCTGCGTATTAGATTCATTATCATAAAAGCAAACAGAATGCATACCAGACCCGCTGCCCCCGCCTGTAAGTATATATCGATGAATTCTTGCATCACTCATATCTTGTCAAGTTCATACCCGGCCACTTCCCAGCCGCCACCGCAGCCAGTTAATACGACCGTGAGAATGAAAATGCCGAGCAGCAAAAGCATCAGCCCAGCAAATACTCTAAACTCATTCGGCTTCATCTGCTTTCTTCTCGGCTTCCGCTTTGATAGTGTCTTTGTATGCCTGAATCAATAAATTGATCTCGCCGAGTTCCATCTCCAATGCTTTCTTCCGGGCCTCCAGTTGCTTAAGTCGCTCTTCCATGTTTCCCGTTATTCCCCCGGATTATCGGCGGTTTGCTTTTCAGCCCAGGCGGCTTTTACTTCATCCGTCCATAATGCAGATGCCATGCCTTTAATTTCATCTGATTCACCAGATACATCAGCATCGGGCGTTAATACACGCCTGTGATACGATGAAGAAAGTTCTGTACCATCTTCCATAATGGCGGTTTTCTGCCGTTCATTAATATGTTTGTATTCTGTTCTCACTTCATAATCGTAAGTTATTTTCTTTTCTAATGCCATAATCGGCTCCTTTGTTTGTTATTCGTTTCCATTCAATTATCCAATTGAACTTGAATTATGTATTGTATATAACTGTAAATAAGCAGATATTGACATTAGCAGATGTTCCGTCCGTTAAGTCTGCGGGTGCTAAACCACTAATACTCCCGTCGGCAGCATCCCGATACGTCAAATTTGCGGTTGTTGAATTTTGCTCCATCCATATTCCAGAAGGATGGTCATCCGCAAATGAGGCTGAATATCCTATTCCACTGGAAGCGATTGAAGCTGAAGCATTTGAGGTAAATGGGAATCCAGCTATAACTACAGACCCAGAGGCTCCAGTAACATCTACATCATCTGTGCGGATATATGCCGATGCTTTTACTAAATTACCGATTTTGGTATATGTTGCTTGAATAACTTCCATTGTCATAGTTGCGAAAGACCCCGATGAACTCGTATAAGCAGGTGTCCAAGTCCCTTCCTCATAATCATCCAGAACCTCGCTTGTCATACCACCCGCATCACTTGTAGCGGCAAAACTAATACCTTTGCCAGCAGTACCGAAGATGAGGTCGCCTGCGGATATTGTGACATCGCCATTATCTCCTTCAATCCTCATTACTTCCTTATCAACAGAGTCATCCCGAGTTCCTGTCCTGAAAACAAAATCGGCAAGTTCATACCTGTTGTCAAAATAAGTATGGTAATTCATATCACCATTGAAGTAAATATCAAGCCCAAGGTAGTCATCGCTTCTTCGGAGAAACAATCCCGCATCTTGATCTGTTGCTCCACTTCTAATTTCCAACGCTGTACCATCACTATCAAAGAATCCCCCAATAGGTACGGATGCCGCAGGAGCCGCAGTTCCGAGACCCAAATTCCCTGAACTATCCAGCCTCATTTTTTCAGCCGCCGCCGCTGATGTGTTTGTGGCGAATACGATTGCAGTAGAATTATTATCAGCCGCAAAAGTATCTTCTGCCTCACCCCATATGGATGCACCAGCCAGGATTGCATCGGTTCCGCTGGACTCTAATGGTGCAAGAAAATCAATTCTTCCTAATACATCATTGTCCACTACCGTTAATTCAGCAGTTGCTAAGTTTAGTTTTCCTGCTCCAGTTGCACCCGTGCCTACTGTCCCACGAATTTCTGCATGATACTGTGCTAATTTTAGAGCGAATGTTGTGCCGTTGTCCCCGTCCTTTACATCCACCAATGTGGTTGTATTACCGCCACCGTCCCGGTCAACGTGTAATAGTTGTTCATAACTGTCTGCTATTGCTTGTGAGCCTAAAGCTGCCATAATTAACTCCTAATTAATTTTATACAATGTCTTCCCATTTTCGTGTTTCATTTTCCCAGATGTCATTGACCTTGCTCCATAGATCACGGGCCAGCCGTGCGGTCTGGACAACATGGGACGCTAATTTTAATCCTAATGAAAGCATTAGCCTACATAGGCTATTACTTTACCCGTTGCAAGAAGAAATCCACTCCATCTTCCGAAGATAGTCATACCCTGTGGAAATGTTACACTATCTGCTACAGCACCGCCGTCTGCGTCAATATCCGTTCCAGTATATTGTGTACTTGGATAAAGCTGGTCGGATGCAGAAATCAATCCAGAATTCCCGGTATCAAATGTAGTGTCTTCTAAAAATTGGATTGCAACGAAAACCCCGTTGCCCTGGGCGCACGTTACTGCATTGGATGATCCAGTAACTAAAATGGAGCCCCCCTGGCCTAAAGCCGCGTTCTGGGCATCGATGACTGCTAATTGTCTTGAACTTGCCATATTTTCTTCCTCTCTAAGGTTTGACTACCGTGAGTGAGCAGTAAGTTGCTAACTATATCACAATAATTCTATTCTCGTACTTCTTTTACTTTGCAGCCTTTGGATTCATAGCGTTTTTTCGCGTCTTTATCCCAGGCATCTACAGACCGATAAATCACTTTGCCGTTAGGCTTGGTGATCTCATATCTGGTAACTTTTTTTTCTAAGTCTGGCATTTGTTTTCTCCAGTTAGTGCTGGGGGGCAATGAATACCCCCCAGCGTAGTTCATTTACTGATTAAGTAGATGTTTCCGTCTTGATTTCAACACCATACACATCAACCAATTCGCTGGACGCGAAATAAGCGTTCCCAACGAGTTCAGTTAATGCCGCGGGTTCATCCCGGCCTGACTTAATCTCGATCATGCTTCCACCGCCCAGGTCAATATACCCGCACCCGATAGCGTCAGAGGAGAACATAGCCCCAATATGCTGGTCAGATGTGGAATTAACCGCACTGGATGTGTAAAATGTGATCGGCCCGAGTTTCGTCACAACACCATTGTTATAGTATTGGTCTGAAACTGGATTACTGGCAGTATTCAAAGAGCCATGTGAAACATCAGCAACGATAGCTGCTGTTCCAGATCCTAGCTCTTTAGAAAGACCGAATGCACCCCACATTTGGAGAGGATGCAGTACGCAATGATACGGTTTCGGAGCGTCATTCTCCTCCAGCGATGCAACTGCGCCCCAGATTTGATCCATACGGATTAAATCTGTTGTCAGATTTGACTCATTAGAAAATCCGTCAAACAGGGCAGCAATTTTCTCATCGAATACCCGTGCCAGTTGATTACCAAGCAGTTGCCCAGCGTGTACCATTACCGCATCCGCATTCACGAATGAAGATAGATCAGTGATCTGTGCGTACAGACCGTATCTGATTGGTGTAACGTCCACAGCGGTTGTTTCAACATCTGTGAGTGCAGCATCTGCGCCTTCTGCGTTTGCCGACATGGTCGGATCAACAGTCCCGGAGCTCCACTTCGTGTAAACCGGGAATCTAACCACCGCATTCCCTTGAGGGGCTGCTTGCATTGTAATACATTGTGCCATTACGTTGGCTTTTTGGAACTGTACGATAGCTGCTGCTACCGCGGTACCCTTACCACCAGCCGCTACAGCGACATCTGTTATTTCGCCACTTTGTGCCATGAAATAACTCCTATTCTTTTACTCTCTATCAACTGCCCTGGTGGGCCTTCAAGTAGAGTTAATTATTTTTTATTTAACGTGCCTTCACCAATCCCTGCAAAATATCCAACAGACCTGGGCGATTTGCCCTTTGCGGCCCGGTCACAGCGTCCCTTGAGCTCTCCCAGATAGTCATTGTAATTCATCTTTTGCCCTTTATAGTAGGCATCCGCATCCTTATCCGGGGTTGTAACATGACACAGTTCCTTTTTAGGATCCAGGTCAACGCCAAACGGCTTGTGACCGCCGTCATTGATCTTTTCCTTATTCTGCTTGACAATTATTTCTGTCATTACCGTGGCTTGTAGTTAGGGATATTCTGAGCCAGCCATTTCTCGGCTTCTTTAGGATTTTTGGTGGCCATTTCAACAATATTGTTGTACCCGCCATAATTGGTAGGTGCCTTGGCCACGGAATTATCCACATTCACGCGAGTTTCCGAACTGCTGATTATTTTACCGTGAACGGCTTTTAACTTGCTAAACGGCAAGTCGCCAAAGGTTTCACGATCTTCTTCTTCAAAATCATTAAGAAGCTCTTGGCGCATTGCAGTTTCCTGCTGTTTCGCACTTTCCACAATGGGCTCAAGCTCGGCAATCCTGGTCGCCCGCTCTTCAGCCAGCGTTTGCCATTCCTGCTGCTCCTCAAGTTGTTTCTGCCTGGAATCCTCAATCTGTTTTTTCAGTTTGGCATTCTCAGCTTCCACTTTTTGACTTCGTGCCCGGTACTTCTTGCTTTCCGCGATCAATTCGCCAACATTGGGCTCTATTGACTGATCCTGGCTGTTAGTTGCCGACTCTTGAGCATTAGCTGGCTGCTCACTCGCCATTTGCGCGCTCTGCACTTTATCTTCGGACATTCTGTCCTCCTGTTATTAAGCTTCTCATACTATACACCAACCGATGACAAGAAACGGTTTATATATGGAGCACCACCGGTGCCCCATGTTGTTTAGAAATGTTTCTGGCCACCATTTCAGCTATGCCAACCGCGATCTTCTCTTCGACCAGCGGTCCTAAATTTTGATTCTCCGCAACTCTGCGTATTTCGTTATTTACATCCAGCTTGGTACCGGCTTTAGACTTGCGAATCCCGTATTTTATTTGAATGTCATTACGCATTTTTGCCACCTGGACCCTGAACTTTTCAAACATCTGGCCAGTCAGGATATAATTGGGCGGTGTAATACCGTAACTGATCTGGCCAGTCTTCCCGGTCCTGCCGGTAGCCTTGCGCCTGGCGTAATCCCTGGTATATTCCTTAAACTTCTGGCCATCCGCATCTATCCCTGTACGCATCTGGTCAATATGCTGCTCTTTGACATCTTCAGCGTATTTTTTTATCTGCGCTGTAGAAAAATCCAGGATCTTGTCAAACTTGAACATCTTCAGGAATAAAGAAGTGACGGCAGTTGGCACCACCGGCATTTTCCAAAGCATCTGGTTTAATATCGCGTATCTGCGCCTTGGTTAATGGCTGCTGATCCAAGAACTGCCTGCATACCGGCCGGTTCTTATTGTCACGGGGCCCGATATAACTATAAAGCGTTCCTGGCGGCAGGCCGTCTGTCATTGTAAGCACCACAGCACGGCCATAATTGGATAGCATAGTCCCAACCATATTGTCTATCCTGGGTACCGTAATTTTAAGATTGTTGCGGACCAGGTCACGGATTTGATCTCCATCCAGGTTGCTGATAATGCCCTGGGAAACACTGCTGCGAATAGACTCTGCAACATTTACCGTAACTCCATTGATCGCGTTACGGTGGATACGTCTAAGTGCCTGAATCTGAACTTCACTCGGGTTCCCGAAATACGGCAGACCATCCAATAAATTATCGCTGAAGTCCATGTAGGTATTGATCCCGGCCACCAGGCCCATAGTCTCAGCAACGTTATCCTCATCATAAACTAAACGACCGAAATTGAGTAAGGCCAATATGACCAGGACTTCTTCAATGACTGATTCATCTTCTTCATTTTCAATCCCGCTTATCAGTTCTTCCTGAAAAGCATTAATCGTTTCCGAATAACTGTTGACTGCTTGATCTATTAGCACTTTGTAGCCTGTTAAGTAAATTATTCTGCGGTTCCGGCTGGGCTTTTAATGCTTCCTGCCGCTCAATAAACCGCTGTCTATCTGAGTCATTTGCATCTGGATTCGTAAAGTCGTACCAATCAATAGGCTCAGATAAGCCGCGTCGGAATTTCCATTCCCAATATGCAATCTCACTTTCCGGGGTTAAAGCATAGTTTGGCTCCAGAAAATCAACTTTATAATCTTCGCCCACATCTACGCCAGTTTCTACCTGGATGATCCTGCGATCCACCGCAAATCTCCGATGCTCCCACGGCCGCCAGGTGTCTTCAGTCACTGCTGTCCTTTCATCGACATTTTCCATTTCGATTATGCTTAAACTGGCCGCCGACGGCGCATTCCCGGAATCTGACCGGGCATACTTCGCGCGAATGTGATTATTGTTTAAAGCCGATTCAACCAGGAACCTGGTTGCATCTACAATTTCTGTGAGACTGCCGCCGCTGTTGGTTACTCCAAAGTTTGCGCCTTCTGGCAAATAAATAATTTTGTCGCTGCCAATGCGGATATCACTCGCTGAATCAACTGATGTCACATACTTTATCCCCATCGCTCCATACCGGATGGCCAACTGTAGCTCAAACTGCGCCACATTGACCGCCAGGTCAACATCTGCGATGTCCTGGGCATTACCTACATAAAAGTCGCGGATCGGGGGGTACCGGTGGCTGAATGTCACTGGCAGCAATCCGTATGGATTAATATCGTTTTCATTCACTTTAATCTGGTGACCCAACTCATCCATCAAATAATGCTTGCCAGGCACACCGTACCTTTCTTCAGTCCAAATTGCGAAAAGTGGCTTCTCAACCCTGGCATTTCCATAAAATTCTATGGGATAACAAATGCCTACCGGCCTGTCTTTACTGTCACCAGCTAAAAATATCGGTGTAAAATGTGAAATTGTCTCGTAAGTGAGCCGATTCTCAATCTCGTCCCACCTGGAACGGAATGCCATGGTGCCAAGTAAGAAAGTAAGGCGTTCTAATAATCTGCGCTGAGAGATCAAAGTAAATTTGTCGATCGAATCAAGATACTTATCACCAACAGTCAGTTTGGGGCTGCGCTTGAAAGACATGGAACGAATAGACACCACGCGCTTAGTTAGATTCTGCTGGATGATAGGGGCCTGGGCTAATGTCTCCCGGCCAAAATAACGGGAAATGTACCGGTCTGTCTCCGTACCCTCGTACCAGTCAAGCAAATAATCCACCTCGCGAGTCCTGGCATCCTCGATCTTGTTCAAGGTTTGCTTGAGCGCAGAAATGACAGAAGATTCAGATAGGTCTGGTATAGTAAGCATATCTATATATTCACCTAATCGATGACACGAAATCAACCATGCCAGCTTTGTTATTGCGGATCGGAAACAGATTAACTATCATAAATCTGAGCGCATCACACGCATGCTCACGGCCATCCTTGACCGGCTCATGCCTTAACGATTGCTCCGCTTTGTGCTCCGGGTAATGATAGTTTTCGTATGAACTGAGCGACTCCTTGCACTTCGGATGCATGAAAAAGTGTGCCTTACCATCCGCATCCTCAAACCAACTTCGCATATGCGATACTCCACTGACTACATTCCGGGTCACCGCGTCACGCTTAATGGTGACCCGTAAATTATTCGCGGCAAATACACTCCAATCCGATCGGCCCGATTGAAGATTCATACCACTACCCGCCGGATCACCATATATCGCCGTATAATGATATGGCTTGGCCTTCATCGCGTCCGCTAACTGCTGTGTGGTAGAATTGGTCAGGCTGATCTCGTCAATCTGATGTATGTCGGCGAATCTGTCGGTTTCATTTCGTAACTGACAGATAACAACATGGGCCTGCCGGTATCCGGGATCGACTCCCGCGTATACTGGCTTACTGGGGTCATATTTAATGTCTTCGCGAACACTTTGAAATCTGTCCAGCGGAAAGCATTTTCCCTGGTATGACTGGAATTCACAAAGTATTTCCTGCCTGAAAGTTTCTTTCGTAAGCGTTCTTTTGAGGTCATTTATGTCATCCTTGAAATATGGGCTGTCTGTACTGGGGAAACGCCAGGAAATCCACTCCGGGTAATCCTCAGATTCCCCGTATTTGAAGTAATCCCAACCATGGTTGAATCCACGCGGGGTGGAACAGAATAATGCCCAACCCTCCCGATCAGCCAGGGTGGGCCGGAGATACTGCTCATAAGTATTGCGTGATATGAGCGCGAATTCATCTATTATTAAGTAATCAACACCACAAAATGACCCCGCAAGGTCAACCCTCGCCAATAAGACTGTCAGCAGCATCCGCTGACTTCACTACGAGCTCACTACCCAAACCGGCAATCTTCATACTGTAAAGCTCACCGTTAATTTCTTTCTTTGTCTCCAATGGCAACTGCAACTGCTGCATTACCATTCGCTTGACCTCCCTGGCAATCTTCTGGGCCAGGGCGTAGTTGGGACCCACGATCCAGCCCCTGGTCTTTGGGGTCAATAACCATGGCATGATCTCATGGGCCGCCATGTAGGACTTCCCAGAGCGTCTGCCCATGAAACAAACGCGAAAACGAAAATTATCTGCGTTATGAACGTGCAATTGCTGTGGAGTCGGGGTGTACCCCAAGATCTTCCAAAGCTTTTGCTTGTTCATTATTTTTCTTATCAACCGGGTTTTCCTGAAATCCGCATTCGCGCAGGATCGTTTCTAAATTGCCAGTCATGTCAATCGCAGTACGCTCATGCATGTTTAAGAAATTCTTCGATAACCATATCTGCATGGCAATCGAACCGTTCTGAGCCGATTTAAACATTAAATTTCTCAATTTTAACTTCATCTCAGAGCGGCCAGCCTGGTACTGGGATCGGAAATTCTTACGGATAGTGCTCTCGTCACATCCGAAGTATTTGCCCAGGTCAGCGTAGCTACAACCAAAACTGGCCAGCATCTGGACCTTTGTAGGATCTATGTCTTTACTGTTCATACTTATTACCGGAATCGATGACACGTTTTATTTTTTTAATCGACCGGGCCCAATATATCTTGCAGCTACCCTCGGAAATCCCGAGCTCATCGGCGATGATGGGGTAGGTGTGCTTCTGGCATCTCATCTTGAAAACTTCTAACTCACGAGGCGAAAAACTGTCGTAAAACTCGTGGGCCGCTAACTGGAGCCAGCGCAGTTCCGACGGGATGAGCCCGCTGCGGAAGGCGATCATTTTCTGGATGTACTCATCAGCCTGGTCAATCGCGTCAATCAACCGATCTGTGTCAGCATCCGTCAATATAGTCCAGGTTGACTCCATTATTGTTGCTTAAGTATACATAAAAAGAGTGTTTACAAAAATGGGGAAAATTCTATGACGGGGTAAGTCGCGCCAGGCCGGGCTGGCCTTGGTGTACCGGGAAAAATCGAGTGTAACATATTGAAACAATGGCCATATCGGATAAGGCAACCGATGGGCCGCCCTGGACAAATTGCAGGCCTGGACCAAATAGGACCAAAACCGGGCCTGGCCTGGCAGTTCTGGCAATCCGCACAGGTTCCTATTTTTAGATTGTTCGCTGCCTGGCATCATATTTAAACAAGTGTTGACAGAAGCAACAAAAAAAGCTATTATCAAATAGTTACTCAGTATATATAGCGAACGATAAAAAACCATGAGTACACAACAAAAAACAAGGAAGGATAAAAGACCATGAGACAGCAATTAATAAAAGAGATACTGGACCATTTAAGCAAGACTTACTGCGAAGGATCAGGCCAGTATATACAAGTAAAAAAGATGCTAAACAAAAAAGCAGTTTCCAACCAGGATATACATTCACTTTGGAGTTTAGTTATGACCAGCACAACAAAAAACAAGGAAGGATAAAACAGCCATGAAACCAAAGAACAACAGAAAACAATCCGCAACAATTGCGGAAGCTTTAGCCAGGCTAGTTAAAAACCTGGAACAGTTCAACAATGGCCTGGAAGTAGTTTGCTATGCAAAGCAATACAGGCACACAACCATAATCAACAAGGAAGGATAAAACAATGGATTACACAATCACAATTACACTCAATACTGACAACCTGGCATTTAATGAAACTGGCTTTTCATTGTTTGCTGAAACTGTCACAGTATTAGAAGACTTACCGCAGCATATTGCGGAAGTTATTGCAGATCATGCAAACGGGCAGAAATCACTCATAGATACATTTGGAAACAATGTAGGCCAGGTCATTACTGTGATTAACAAACCAGAACAAAAACAGTTCTGGGCATACTGCGAAGCATGCGAAACCACCACACGAATACACCAGGAAGATTCTGCCCTGGCAGAATTTCCGATCCAAGAATGTTCGATCTGTGGAACACAAATAAACAAGGAAGGATAAAATACCATGAACAACACCACAATAAACCGCCGTTTTCTGGTTAGGCTGTCCGATACAGTCAAAGCCTGCGGATTAACTGCCCAGGCTTTAAATGAAGCTATGGACGCTCTGAAAGCCAGGGCGGCAGAACTGAATAAACCGGGCTGGTTTAGATATGCGCTAAAATTCAAAACCTGGGTAAACTGCCAGGCCTGGGACCAAGTACCGTTTGCTGTCCTGGCCCTGGGTAATGCTAAACTCCCGTTTCTGGCCTACTCAACCCTACCAGGCATAAACTGCCCCGGGGCTGGTACTTGCTGGCTGTTTGGCCTGGGGTTTTGCTATAGTGTCAAAGCCTGGCGGTACCCTGGCGGGTACTTAAGACAGTTACAAAACACAGTCTTAGAAGCTGGCCCGGCAGGCCAGGCCATAATTAGAACAGCCATAAAAGAAAAGCTTAAAGAAGCTGAATTTACAGGCCGCGAAAATATCCCATTTCGTTTGTATGTTGACGGGGATTTTAGCAGCCTGGCAGTTCTACGTTTCTGGATGAACACCTTAAAACAGTTTCCCCAGCTACAAGCCTACAACTACAGCAAGTCTTTACACCTATTCCAGGAACTAGACAAGACAGGCTTTAAATGGCCTGAAAACTTCGTATTAAATGGTTCTGCAGGTTCTGTATATGACAAGACCAAAACAGCGGCCTATGTATCAAAGCTGGCCTTTTTTCGCGGCCCGTTTGTTCCTGCCCAAACTAGTAAAGCAACTTTAAAAGCCTGGAGGCAGCGGAAAAAAGGTAAGCTTGACAAGCTTCCCAAGTTCGCAGGCCAGGAAATAAGATCCAACTTCCCAGGTGAAAAGGTCTTCATTTGTCCTGGGAACTGCGGAGCATGCACAGCGGCAGGCCATGCCTGTGGAGATAATGCCAGGTTTCACGATATTAAAATTGTGATACCGGCGCACTAATGAAAGAAATACTACTAATGGCCTGTTTTGTCCTGGCTGCCTGGGTTGCTGCTTTTTTCTTGGCTTTTCGCAAGATTTACAGCCAGGGCAGCCCGCAGGATGAAAACATTCAAAAAAAAGGAGATCAAATAATGATTGAAAACATAGAAAACGGTTTTGAAACTATAGATATTCGCAAGGATAAAAATTGGATTGCATTCGATATTTTCGGAGTATCGATACAAATAAACTTTGCCAGTAGCAAGGGCCGCTATTGGTTAACAAAGCCTAAAACTATATACATTGATCCTTGGAACTGTGCCAAGGAATTCATTATAGATATAGCGGAAGGTACTTGCAAAGCTTATGACACCATAGAACCTATAAACTAGAGCACAGCCAACCCCTAAAAAAGGCCTGGAAACAGGCCTTTTTTTTTACCCATACCCAGTACAGGCCAGGCCTGAAAAAAGGCTGTCAGAGCTAAAATAACCCCATTAAAAAAGTTTCCTGCACACCAGGCCAGGCCAGAAAGCACTAAAAAAGGCCATTAAGGCCGGTTTTTTGTTTGCCTGGCTACTGTCCTGAAAAGCAGAAAAGCCAGGATCTTAGGCGCAAAATTGCAAGCCTGCCGGCCTGCCCTGGTTTGGTCCTGGCTGCCTGGCCTGGTTTTTTGGCTGTTTTCTGGCATGGGGCCCGCTGGCCTGGCCTGGCTGGCTGGCCTGGTTTTTTACTGGTTTTTTGGCCCGGTTTTTTACGGTTTTTTTGGCCTGGTTTCACTGTATCAAATCTGTACATTTCGCCAGGCTGCCAGGTTGGCCAAAAATAAAAAACCGATTTTTTGCGAAATTTTCAGGCCTTTTTTCGCGAATTTTCGGCGATTTTTATTTCTCACTCCGGGGTATTTTTATATTTTAGCTCCGGGTATTTTTTGTACATATGGAGCCGGAAGCTGAGTCGCTGCCGGGTGTACATAGTGTTTGTACACTGGGTCAAATTTTTAACTCTGGTGTCTTCCGGTAGCCATTCAATCAGCAGGCCGCAATGTGTTTCATTATCATGTTCACTGGCGTAAACACAGGTTTTATCATTTTGGTCCGATAATTCGCATTTTGGTATAAAATCCACCTCGGGGCCCTAGAAGTGGAAAAGCTGGAAAAACTGGAATACCTCTCTAAAAATCTTTTCCATTTTTTTTTTTACAGTGGAATAACTTTTCCACTTATTCCAGTTATTCCACGTTCCAGGGTGCCAGGGCCTAATCAAAGATTGCATCAATTTCAGTACTAATTTTGCGATAATGGCCTCGTTCGATCTTACTAATCAGTCCTTGATCGATCATTTTATCCAGCCAGTTATACGCAGTTTGCTGGCTGGTCAAATTAAGCGTGGCTTCCAGCGCGGCCTGGAATTGTTCCCAGCTAAAGTTACTTTCAGTTGGTATAGCTTTAAGTACTCGTTCCTCATCCGATTCTTTTGGATCGGCGTACCAGAACATTTCATTTTTGGGTAGTGGCTTCAGGTACTGGAAGTACAGGTGTTGTTTGTTGTCATCATCTTTATAGTTATGCAGCTTCAGTGCCAGCGGCATATTATGGAATGAGCTATGCGCCCTGACTTTAGTAATCTTCATCACCTTGATTCCTTCAGCCCGTTTCGTATTCGCAAACTGCGCAATAAAGTCCATATGATTGGTATACGATGTACCGCCCAGGATTTGCGCAATATCCAGTGGTGCCGGTGCGTCTGTTTTCTTATGATGGCTGATCATCACCATAGCCACATTATATTCTTTTTTAAGGTTAACGATTCGCCGTATAAGGTCGGTTAGTTTATCATTTCGTGATATATCCACATCCGTGGATGTATACAGGTTATCGATCACGAGCACATCATACTGTTTAAACATCAGATTAGCTTCGATCTGTTCATACTTATCGGTAAACAGGTCCCGCTGGCCGCTGCTTAAAAACGTACAGTTCTTCTCAAACCGTGGTGCTTCCACGGGGTATTCATCCATAATGTGGTTGGAAGTAGCTTTCAACAGTCCTGCAAAAGCTTCATCTTTGAGCTCGAACTGCACATGCAGCACTTTCTTAGGTTTGGGGATCTTGAACTGTCCCATGAGCGGCACCCCCATGGCCAGGGAAGTAGTCAGTTGCAGTCCAAAGACTGATTTACCCACATTAGTACTCCCGGCCAGGCACAGGATGTCCTGGTCATACAGCAGGCTATCCACCACCATTTTGGGTGGGTCCTTGAATTTATCTGCGAATTCACTGGGGCTATATGCAGGCATCCCGCCCAGGTCCACGGGAGATCGGCCGAATACGGGTGCTTCATCCACCAGTGACAGGAACTCATCCTTAGTATGATTCATAAAGTAATCGGTAATGTCATATTTTTCTGGTGCGCCATTGAAATTTAATATTTTTATCTGCTGCATTTTTTTATACAGTGCTCGCGCAATCTTGCGAGCTCCTTCCTTGCCTGGATCGTCATTGTCGTAGCAGATAACCAGGTTTTCATAGTTATCGATCCCAGCCAGGTCCAAGGGCAGCGCACCGGCACCAGTAGTAAATGTAACTGCCGGTACGCCATGACAGTTGGCGGTGATAGCGTCCTTTTCACCTTCGACAAGGTACAAGGTGGTATGCGGACCGAGGTAACTGGGATTTGGATATACCTTGCACTTCTTATCGCCGAACTGTGTGCCCTTGTGATACTTGACATGATTGTCATTGATCTTGAACACTAGTTGTAGATTCTTTTCCCTATCCCGCCGGACCCCCACACCATATATATCATCATGCGCGGTTTCATTCCATGGCAGGCTTAGTTCTTCTAATATTGTATCTGAGTGATCCAGGAACTGTTTCCTGGCATCGCTGTACGCGCTTTTCTTAACCGCGGCACTGATCTGTTTCCTGGTAGGCGGGGTAACCTTGGGTGGCGGCACAACAGAGGGCCCAGTGCGCTTTTTCTCCTCAAATGACCAGTGCCCTGTGCACACATGACAGTGTGCATAGGTTTCATTTATCTGTACTGGGCCCTGTTTACGTTTTTCACCATCGCAGTCCATGGGCCGGTCTTTGGCTGGACACTGCGCACGGTTCCCCCGGATTTCTCCAAATATGTCTTCCGGTCGGATCAAAGTTCTTTTTTGATTTTAGCCAGGTGGCACAGGTGTTTGAATGCCTGGGCTCCCGCATCCAGTTTTTTCCTGGAAATCATTTGCTGGTGGAACTGGCCGGACTCTTTATCGAATCGCATTATCATGCCTCTTTCAATATTGGCGGTTGGTTTGGCAGATTCTATTAGATATGTATATGCGCCTAATTGGATCATCATTTCCGGGTACACCACGGTACCTTTCGTAGTTTTCCAGTCTACTACAATAACTTCACCATCGAGTGTACCGATGCAGTCTACGGTGCCGCCGGTGCGGAGGTCCTCATTGACCAGGCTGATCTCGCAGGCCACTTTGCCATTTTTTTTCATTGGGATGAATTTGGTTTTACCGATCCACTCCAGGTATCCAGCAAACGCCACCATCGCTTTTTCGGTCTGGTTGCGGGTGAAGTCACCGGTATCCACATCGAAGCCTTGCAGATGCCCTTGTATTAATATGTGTACCAGGGTGCCGATATCCCCGGCATCCTGCATCACCAGGTCAGGGTCATCTCCTGCGATAGCGGTGCGCTTGGTCCAGCCCAGGAGTGCTTGTTTATTCCATCCCAGGTTCTGGCTTATTATTGTGGTGACGGACTGGGCACGGGACCCGTCCTTTAATATGTACTTTTGTCCATGTAGTTTTGTTCTAGCCATGTTGTCTCCATTGGTTTATAAATTTGTCAATTATTTCTTTTATTATGCCGATGCTCATAATCCCCAACAGTATACCAACAGCCCAGACTACCAGTGCGATCCCGAGTATAAGTAAGTTAGCGATCCAGGTGGCTATGTCTAGTATGAACATCATTTTTTCTCCTTTTTGTGCGGATTATTAAACACTTTCCCGCGTAAAAGCTTTAATTCTTTTAACCTGGTATGTGCTGCGCCGCCTTCTTGTATTTTGCCGGTCTTCAACAGCCATTCGTACAGTTCGATAATGTCCTTCCTGGACATGTTACTGCCTCTAGCTGTTGGGATCACGAATCACTCCTTGTCATATACGCTTCCAGCGCAGTTTGGATATGATCCAGGTATTGCCCCAGCGATCCATACACTTGCCGGATCAAGCTATCGGCTATAGTTAGTTTTGACTCCAGTTGATTGATTTTTTTCTGGAGTTTCAATATTTCAGCTTCCAGGTTTAAAATGGTTTCTTCTGTTATTTGCACCTTGGGCATATCTTTTTTTCTTTCCCGTACTTCACAAAGTTGCCATAATATTGCGGAATGTGTCGTCTTTTCCCAGCTTTTTTCCCGGTGGAATAAGTAATTATTTCCCAGCACTTACCGCACTGTGGACACACAAAAATAGACTTATCAGCCATTCTAGCATCATTACGCCAATGCTCTTTTGTCATTAACGGTTTATTAAGCAGCACTTTTTGTATTTCTTCCCCGACCCGCAAAAACATTTTTGATTCCTGCCCAGAAGCTTCTTGGCTTCTTCTTTGGTGGTGGCGAATGGACTGCGTCCGTACTTGGCTTGGAAGCCACCGTAGCCACCGGCATGCCGGATGAGTCTTGTTTTAACGCTTGCCTGGCCGCTGCTCGGCGTATGTTCCTGCGCCTGACCCATTCTGAATTCGGATACTTCTTGCGGTGGTGTTTTGTTATCGGCATCAGACATCTAGTGTTTCTTGTTGTATAAATAATTCTGTTTGTTGTTTGGCTGTGCTGATTCTTTTATTTGCCATAGCCACATATTCTGAGTTTATTTCACTGCCAATCCATTTCTTCCCAAGTTTAACAGCACATACTGCCAGTGTCCCAGAGCCCATAAATGGGTCATAAACCAAATTACAAGGTGTCCTGGCCACCAATGGCAGATAGGCTTCAATGGGGTCTTGCGCAGGATGCAGTCTTTTATTCTTTATATAATCGGATTGCGGATTAACGCCAACCAGTAGATCCATAGTTTTGATACCATGCATATAATTTTCCATATGCATTTCATTATTTATAACACTCATAGCCACCGGTGTGATTGTTTTTATCCATGGACTGCGCAGATAACTGGCTGTACCGAAGTTCTTGCGATGGTAGAACAGCCATTGTTTAAAATGCTTTAATGAATCTTTTAAAGTGAACATATGTTCCTGAGACATAAAGATGTATGCTGCGTTACTGGTAATGCGTTCAATTTCAAAGCATAACCGGCACAGCCAGGTTTCATAATCTGGCTTATTGTCATCGCTATAATTGCCATAATTCTTCTTAGCATTCCATGGCGGTGAAGTCACCACCAGGTCAACTGAATTATCTGGCATCTTAGCCATAGTATTAAAGCAGTCTTCGTTATGTATTTTATTGAACTGCAACTCTAACTCGCTCTGTTATATCAATTTCTTTCCCATCCCGCACTACAGCAGCAAAAAACACTTCACTATTGCGCCGCCTGGTCATTAATTCTTTCATGTCTTTTACGAGCTCTTTAAATGAAAACGCGATAATGGTTTCGTCTTGCCAAACATCATTATGGTTGTCGAATGCAACACTGCCTGCGTAGTGGTCTTTCATCAGCTAAACTCCGGGAATCGTTCATACTCATAAAACCAGTTCCGGCCTTTCCGCTGGTTGTTCTTGCCGGTTGTGAGTGCCAGGTTAATGGAGTTCTGGTTTTCATAAGGCACATAAGCGATCATATCTTTTGGCGCATAGTAGACTGCAACCACATCGACGCGTCCTGTCTTTTGGTATTTAATCATATTCACTTCAAGACTGGTGGAGGTCTTTTGCTTCAGAACAGTCTTAACCTGTACTCTGCGAAACTGTCCATTCTCCTGCTCCACAATTAAATCAACTTGTTCATTGTCCACCTCAGGGATATACACTTTATATCCTTGCGCTATAAGATTCTTCCTGACCGCCAATTCGCCAAGACGGCCTTTTCCGTGTGACTTCATACAAATAATTCTTCCAGTGCTCGAAGCTGGGATGCTTCCAGTGTATACTTATCGCCATATCCTACATCTTTTATATTAAATGGCTGTATAAAATCAGAGCTACGGGACCCGCCCATAATTTCAAAGTGCGGGATTTCGGCATAGACCAGGATATAGATATCGCAGTCCTGGATCTTTTTATTGATCTGGGCTTGCAAATACCCTGGGTTATATGTTGTAGTTTTTACATCGACTCGTTGGCCTTTTACTTTTAAATCATAACCGCGTCGATGCGGTCCTATTGTCAGGTCGGGGTAGCGATTGAAATATTTACAAACAGCGATTTCACCGCCAACGCCATTTACATCGGGATCTAGCTTACGTTTGCTGCTTGAGATCACTCCACTTTTCTTGTTGGACATCATGCGCCCCATCCCTGCCAGGGCTGCCAGTTCCATCTCGATTTGGTTCAATGTTATTTTCATGGTTTGTTTCCTCGGTATGTAGTGCTGCATAAAGTGTTGCATAGTTGATTAGGTCCATACAGCGTGACCTAATAGTTTCATCAGAGTATGTTTTCCCGGTCTTAGCGTCATTGCACATTGCATCAATATGTTTAAGCATATATACCAGTGTGGCTTGTTGCGGAGTGATTCCGATCCTATCGGCCACATGCTTAAAATTGTACAGTTTGTCATCATTAGATATTGTGTACTCAATACTTTTCAGGTCTGACAACTCCATGGCATCAGACCACAAATCACTGCGAAACTTTCTGAATTCGTCGTTATTCATAATTTCAATCCATCACTAATTTTAGGAGTTCCTGAGTGTTTGGGGTATATCTTGCATCGTACTTTATATTTTCACCCTTAGGGTAATCGTATATTTTATACTTCAAACAACTTCGCCAGTATTTCTTTTGTTTTCTACTCCCTGTAAAACTTATATAACGGTGTTTGCTACTTCTTAATTTTCTATTTTTTGAATAATCAATATTTTTATCATAATGCCTACCATGTGTCCCATTTTCACTTCCTATATCCGTCCTCTCCTTTGTTTTGCCTGTATAAATCCAATTAGTTGCTTGATAAATGTATCCATTATGATTTTGTGCAACATCGGCATAAGATACAATTATTAACGGCGGTAAAAGTTTTAAACTACTGGCAACAAAATATGAAAGCGTATTTTTAGGCAATCCGTCATTTATACATAATCTATTTAGTTCATACACATATTTAGAATTTTCTTTACCACAAACACCATCACATAAATTTGGGCTTGCTGGTTTCCCAAAAGTCGTAACCCCCTTCAAAATATATTTTTCATCGTACAGACCAAAAGAAAAAGAAATGCTCGGGATTCTCTTAGCGTAATGTTTATTGAGTAGCCAATCATAAGTCTGGCGTTTTTCTATGCTGAAAATGTGGAAACAGTTGCTTATACTCATATTTTGATCCAACCGTTATTCATCCCGCATGCCCTTAATGGTTTGCTCCAGATCAGCGATCCTGGCATCCATACCCACAATCGCATCGATTACTGTGCCGTATTTTTTCACAGATTTATTCAGTATTTCTCTTTTACACGCTGACCAGTCGAACTCTTTATCCAGGTCGATCACTTCGATTGACGGCTCTTCTTCATTAACCATACCAGCATGTTCGCGACAGCATGAGCAGATATCATTATCTGGCCAGCCTGGCTCATAAAAGACTGCTCCACAACAGTTACTTACTTCCATTTTTAACTCCTTCCTTAAAACCGGGTTTATCGATCACTCGCAATACATCATCCAGTATTTCACTGGCGATCTCATACCTGGCAGATTCGCTGGCCAGGTTAATTTGCTGGGTTGATTTCTTGCGCAGCACCTTTTCTATAGCGGTGCCAACAATATGTATCATTTTTTGTTTTGGCTGCATTACGTTATTAATTCTGCATCGTATTCATCTGTAATAATCATTTCAGTCTGAAATACATTTTTAAAAACTTCTTCACTTAGCATATAAACCCAGGGACCGCGGTCCTGGCGCACTGCCACTACGTTGGCGTTTTTAAACTTCAAATAATCAGCGATCTTCTTACGCCTTTTTACCTGTACTAATAAGGTGATATCGCCTTTAGTTGCTTTGACATCGATATCACTCTTTTCGCCCATAGCCCGGCCGTCCGAGCCCCAGGCACGTTCAGCAGTGAAGCCGAGGTCGTGAAGCATGTCCACAACCTCGGTTTCGCCCCTATAACCTTTCCGTCCCTGACGGCTAGGCATATCTAAAACGGCAGTCCATCATCGTTTTCGGCTGTCACTTCAGTCCCCGACTCAAACACTTTCTCTGGTTCCCAGAATTCTTTATCAGCTTCCCAAGCTTGTACAGCTTCATCTGACAGCGGTTTGATCGGCAGCGGTACTGTGGTGTATCTGCGATCTTTGCCATCGCCATCCCCTGTGACCTTAATATCATATTCGCCCAGGTCCTTATATCCAGGATCACTTTCAGTGATAGACTTAATCTGCTTTAGTACAGACTTCTGCTTGATCTCCATGTACCGGACTTCGTCATCCATCCAGACCGGGAAGTGCCAGAAATAGTTAAGATCGACATTGTCCGGTGCTTCCGCAGCAGTTTTCACCCTGGTGCAGACTTTGTTGTCGTCCCACCACAGGTATCCTATTACCGGTGCATCCAGAAAGCGAAATATATTATCGCCTTTTTCAAGTTTGACAAACTTTCCTTTGCCGTCGCCACCTGGTATATCCAGGGTAGCATCTAGTGTTATTGCCATGTTAATTTCCTTTCGTCTCTAGTTATAACAATGTGGTGTTGTTCATGCTAGACAAGCTGGTGGCCTGGTCTTCCGGGCCACCTGTTTTTGTCACTGAATAACCACGCCGTTGAATTAGCCCATCGATCAGGGCTAAAGTTTCCTTATCCACATCAGCCTTTATGCCAATGTCGGTCCTGTATACCCGGCCGGTCCTGTTTCCTGGTATGTAAGTTTTGCAATTTTTTAATATTTTCTGAATTTCCGCTGCTACCCGCATCCGCTCATCTTTATCGGAAATTATGATTATATAGTTCATAAAAGCGGGCGACACCGATTGGGTGTGGAGTACACATTAGGAAGGAACACCGGGGCCGCCCTGAGTGCAAGCCTTTAGGCGTGTGACTATTTGCGGAGTCTCATCAAGGCTTGTGAGAGAGATTAAAGTTTGGTTGCCGACTAATTTGATACGCAGATTCGCGTTGGCAAGATTCTGTCGTTTCAATGCTATGGCCATGTCAATCAGCCTGCGGGACTTGCCTAAGTATTCCGCAGCCTGGTCCTTAGTCAGCCAATGCTGGTTAGGTTTTACTGGTCTGGCCATATAATATCATCCATATCTAAGTTGAAATATTTTGCGATGTTAAATTTGTGCTCAATCCTAAAAGTTCGCTTACGGTTACACATTAAGCTTAAAAGGCTGGGAGACATTCCAACACGAGCCGCCAGTCGTCTTAAACTGACGCTGTTTTGGAGCATAATTTCAGATAATATCCGTTGGGTTTGTGGCATGTGAAGTGCTTTAACTGTTGCTTATTTTAATGCTAAAAACATATAAAGCAAATACTTTTTTGCTTATTTGTGCAGAGTTATGTATATTCCAGCGTCAATTAGGAAGGACAATTATGACATTACACACAAACAGGATAGAGGCCATGCTTTATATGATTGAGCAGTCCGGCGTAAATCCGTCCGATATTGAAAGAACAACTGGGATCAATCGTGGACAGGTCTACCGTTGGCAGGCCAGATCAGTCAGTAATATCAGACTGGAATCTATCAGCCTGGTGGCCGGTGCGCTTGGTTATACTTTCAAAGAAGTCGGCAAACAGATCGAACTTAGTAGAGACAGCACTAAAACCGAATTAGATTACTATCCAATTACGACAATTCAAGCACAAGTGAGAACGATTGAATTACTGGAAGAGAAGATCGCGTCCCAAGAAAAAGAACTTGCCAAACATGTGGCTGACTGGATAGTAGTGGCTCAACGACCAGAGTGCGCTGAGTGCTTAAAAAGAATAAAAATACTTGGGCAAGCTTAAATAAAAGAACAACACCACAGGAGTAACTAATGGCAACAATAAGAAAAAGAAAAAGTACTGACTCGTTTCGAGTTAAGTACAAACATCCAGAAACATTAACCTGGAAAACTGAGTATCATAAAAATAAGGATGAAGCTGAAGTCGCCAAGGCCAAATACGATTATATCGAAATGTGCCTGAAAACCGGCAGCCTGGACTGGAAGCGAGTCTACTATGGCTACGAAACCAAAACGGTCCAGGAATGCTTTGATTTCTACCAGGAACAGGTCCTGGATGATAAGCTGAACCGTCTTACCGAAGCCCGGTACCATACTTCCATGCATTCGTTTCTGAAAGTCTTCCCTGGCGAAACCAGGGTAGCTGAGATTCGGGCTATGAAACGTAAGATATATGGCCGGGAAAAGACTGGTATCGCGATCTGGAAAGCATCATTCCCAGACCACTCCAGGCGCACCATAAACTCCAATATTCGCGACTGTCGCAGGATTTTTGAATACTGCCGCCAGGAGGACTTCATTAAGGATGAAGTTATTCGCAAGAATGACAAGTATGCAAATGATGCTCTGCCGGCCCTGGATAAGAAAGTCTGGAAGCAGCAGGAGCTCTACATGCTGGACAATCATCCCGGTATCAGTGAATTCGACCGCGAAGTGATACAGATATACTACATGACCGGATGCCGTGCCAAAGAACTGGTTGGATTCAATTACTTAAACCGCGACAAAGAGTTGTACTGGCACCATGTAGACTTTTCAGATAACACCATTATGGTGCTCCGCAAACGCGGTAAAGTACGCACTGAAGTAGTCGCATGCGATGAAGTTATGGCTATACTGAAAAAG